>Ga0210059_1002856_pt1 | contig 27330 bp, 16 predicted proteins | sample Ectturendosymbi2_FD_188042 | JGI IMG/M metagenome (GOLD analysis project Ga0210059, IMG submission 188042) | Ecteinascidia turbinata endosymbiont from Florida, USA - Sample 2 (SPAdes) (version 2) | ecosystem: Host-associated > Tunicates > Ascidians > Unclassified | place: Key West, Florida... | reverse complement strand
TAGGCTGGCTATTCGCAGAGTTGTTGCTCCAGCGCCCCAACCGGAACCAGCAAGCCGCCTCAGGAGTGCGACGCGTGATGTTAGCTTCTTGCGAAGTGACTCAAGGTGTCGGCGACACGTCAGCGACCTGTCCAACGTTACCCCGAGGTATTTGGGCTCGGTGCAGAAGGGCAGGGTTTCGTTGTTGAAGTTGACTTTCAGCTCACACTTAGCTTCCTTGTTCTTGATATGGAAGACTGCCGACACCGTTTTTGTAGTGCTGAGCTTTAGCTTCCAAGTCTGGAGGTATTCACCTAGCGTTGCCATGTCCTTGCTCAGCGCCCCTTCCACTGCCTTCCAGTCTCCATCAGCATGCATGATTGCTAGGTCGTCAGCATATGCATACTTTCTGGAGATGGTGGCTGGCAGGTCGGAGATGTAGATGTTGAACAGTAGGGCGCCAGGACAGATCCCTGTGGGACGACGTTCTTGAGGCGTCGTAACCTGCTCCTTTGGCCATTTCCGGTGGTAAGGGTGAAGCTGCGATTACCAACCATCTCCATGATCATGCAGACCATGTGTCTGTCAGGCAGCAATCGCAGCAGCTTGCAGGTGAGGCTGCGGTGCCGTACAGTGTCATAGGCTGCTGTGAAGTCGACAAACACAGCTCCGGCCTTCTTTTTAGCTGTAAAGCTATCCTCGATGTCCTGTGTCAACAGGGTGACCTGGTCTACGGCTGACCTCCCGTGTCGGAAGCCTGCCTGCTCCTGTGGGAGCAATGGGTCGATGATTGTTTCGACACGAGCGTAGATGAGTCTCTCGAGAATTTTAAAGGGGACACACAGCAGAGATATAGGACGATAGCTCTTTGTGTCACCAAGTGGCTTCTCTGGGTTAGGGAACGCAACTACAAGTGCTCTTCTCCAGATCTTTAGAATTTTGAGTTGGCGCATGCGGGAATTGAGGAAATCGCAGAACCAAGATTTGAGAGCCGACCCGGCGTGGAGTATAAACTCCGGGAAGATGAAATCCAATCCCGGAGACTTTCCTGGCTTCAAGCGTCTGAGGGCAGCAGCAAACTCTTCCAGCCTGAAGGGTTCGGAGATACTGTGACCCTCAGGTATTGGAATCTTCCATAGGTCGGACAGCTGCTTGTTGACGAGCCTGGTGGACTCGCGGTCGCCAGTCTTGTGTGCCCCGTTTTTCACGAGTTGCGAGGCGATGCGAGTTTGCCGAGACGGGGCACAGGCGAAAGAAGCGTCCAGACCTGCCAATAAATTTGTTGATTGTTCTCCACGCCTTGCGGCTAGAGTGCGAGAAGTCGATGGAATTGACAGCTTCCTCCCATTGCTCCTGTTTCTTCTGTTGTAGTCGAAAGAGTAGGGACGAGGCGGCTCTGTCAGAGGAAGTCCCCACTGGGGCTCGGGTAAAGGAGTGACAGAGGGTCTCGCACTGTTTGTCCCAGCATGGCACATAGTTCTTCTGACGGCCACGTGGGATACATTGTTTAGCCGCAGAAAGTAGCAAAAATCCTGGTATGCCCTCTCCATATCTGGTGTGTCCGGAGTTGGCAATCGCTCGACGGATTCATCTGTGAGAAGGCAAAAGCACTTCCAATCAGCCTTGCGAAAGTTCCGACGCCGACGCTGGGTGCTCTCATGGTGACAGATTTGGTGTGCATTTCAAGAAATGCTGCAACAGGGAGGGCCACGTGAAGGCATCTGTCCTCATCCCCGAGATTCATGACCACAGGTGACGATCGGAACAAAGACAAAGTTACAAACTGAAAACTTTCGTTGTTTGAAAGTCCCTGTTTCGTCCTCACGGAACAATAAAGCTCACGCAGAAGTGCGTTTGCTTGAACAATCCGTGTATCAACTTCTGTCACTCGTGAATACCACCCCAAGCTACTTGAAATCTCCACCTGCTGCAGTGGATTTCCGCTAACTTGCAGGAAACACAGCCTTGGGCAAGAGATGATACCTCAATCATTTCAAAGCTGATTTTCGTTCCTGCTTGGTCGCACGCATCAGAAAATCGATCAAATGCGTGCTGAAGACCCTGTTGAGAAGATCCACGCATGCAGTACCAATTCGTCCGCAAAAAGCAAACGGTTCATCCTGTAGTTCCCAACAGTGACACCCTTGTCGACGCGTCTGTGGCTGTCTGTTCAATTCCTATAGACCAGGACTCTTCAAACGTTTTGGGAGAGACCACATAAGCTATTGCGCAACAGTTCGAGGGCCGGACATCTTGCGTAACGTGATTTTTTCTGGTTATGTTACATTCTACCAAACCAACGCGGTTTTCGTAAATATATTATTTTTTCATTATTGACAAAATGTGTTTTGCGGCCTGGTCAAATGACTCCGCAGGTCGGATTTGGCCCGCGGGCCGTAGTGTGGAGAACCCTGATATAGACTATGAAGAGGAGTGGTGAGGGCACACACCATTGTCGGAGTCCAACACCAACACTGAACGGTTGTGGGTTTACTCCGTCGACTTGGACACAATCCTCTGAACAGGAATACAGTTGCTTGACGGCCAGCAATAGGCACCCGTCCACACTGCACTCCCACAACATCACCCAAAGCTTTTCAAGAGGAACCCCGCCATATACTTTCCCGAGGTCGACAAAACATGTGTATAAGTCTTTGGCAGGCTCCCGGGATTTCTTGAAAATTTGTTGGAGGGTATAAATTTCTTCTGTAGTGCTACAGCCGCGACAAAATCACCCAACTTTGGTTCAATTGTTTCCGCGGCAGCTTGGCATACACTCTTCGTGGGGGGCTTACCAATGAGATGCCCTGGTAGTTGGTTCATTCACTCCTGTCTCACTTTTGTGTAAAAGGAATCAATTTGCTAATATTTCGGCACCCTTCCAAAACGCCACGCCACTTGAAACACGAGTCAGCCAAATGATCCAGCGTTCCAAGTTCCCCTAATTCATTGTCAAACTTTTAGGAATGAGATTTTAGTTCGAATTTAGCAGCGGCATCATAGAGCTTATTGATACGCAGTTCTACGGAAGCTTTCATCTGTGCAAAGTCAAAACATCACGCCTGAAAAACTTTGCTCGGTTCTGTCAGGTGAGGTGCCAGCGTTGACAAAAGGAAAGTACCCGGTTGAAATTTTTTGTTTTTATAAGTCACAGTGAAACAACGCTTATTGCATCATTTTTATTTTGTGACAGCTGCTTCAGTGCGGCCCAAATAGCTAAAATCTCACTCCTAGCTCTCACTGCTGCCTCACTAGACAGCCACCTTGTTTTGCATGCGAGCTGCAACTTCCGACCTTTTGTCTTCATTGTTGTCTGATGCATCGCCAGACAAACCGATCGAAACGCTGACACAGTAAAACACTTCCATAATTGCACCTGGTGCTTTCATAGTTTCGTACACCACACTGTACAAATCTGCGGCAGTGTAGTAAGAGACCGCAGAGAGGTGATGCGCATGACAATACACAGATATCAAACTTTTTTTTGCTTCCAACTTCTGCTCCAGAAAATTGTGTCGGCCTATAACATTGCAGCCGTCTGGTGGAATAGCCACGTGCAGGAAAACATGCTTATCTCAAATCATTTTACTGTACTTCAATACCAAGCAAAACCATATCTAGACTTTCAGAATTTAGGGTGTCATTGCAAAGTTTCAAGGTGTCATTTTGACACCCAAAAACGGCTTAAAAAAACACTGTCTATGATATCATGAGGTCATTTAACGTGGTTGAAAATCTACACGAAGATCAATGATTGCCGGTGTCAAGCGAAATTTCTGACCTCTGCGAAATTTCTGATCTTTTGCTGTTTCTCAGTTATTTTGCTTCTCAGAGTAAGTGAAAAAAGTTTGGCGATAACTCTTTTGAGGTGTGTTGTGTAAAGCAAAACGTTTTGTTCGGATGTCAGACGCCCACAACAAGCTACAGTACGGGAATAACTATATCCAGCGAAAAATATTGGAATTAGTCTTAGACCTCAATCATTTTTCTTTTTCTAACCCAAACCAAAACTCAACCTGACACATCGCAGCGTATTTGATTTGTAGAATACCATTCTGCGCATGCGGACATGGCGGGAAGTCAGAAATTTCGAAAATCAGAAATTTCTCTTGACACCGGTGTTCTTTTACCTTATGTTACTTCGATTGACTTGTTGCAAAACAATGCTTTCCGTGACATCACAAATCCCATAGTGACATACTACTACTGACGAAATGGTTTTACCAGGGCCGCCGGAATGGGGGTGCATTACGGAGAAACTGCCCCCCTGCTTTTTGAAAGGGGTGGGCAAAAGGGGAACAGGTGCACCTACTTAACAGTATCATAAGTAATTCCATGATTTGTCAAGATCTACTTGAAACAAAATTATTGCAGCTATTCGCGCACACATAAAGATCAGAATGTTTTTTTTATAATTTCTGTTATTGTTTTGAGGTCAACATTGTTGCTAAACATATAAATGCGAAAAGAATGAATCTTATCAGTGCGCTTTTACACTGAACTCAAGCAAACAGATTTGAATTCGTGGTACTGTACGTCAAAACCACAGGCGTACGGGAAGGCATTTTACTGGGGGGGGGGAATAACAATTTGCCCTGAAAGTAACTTTTTTAGTTTAATCCGAATGGGGCCTGAAACCTCTTGTAAATCTGTTCTATACGGTTGAATGCGTTTATAACGGCTTCGTCTGTAACGTCAATTCGCCTATAACGTTACATTTTGTTCGGTCCCGATGGCATCTTTTACATGCATTTCACTTCGCTTATAACGTCATTTCGGCAATAACGTTCTTTACGCAATCCCCTAGAGGTACCGTTATAGGCAAATTCTGCACTTGCCTTACTTGTTAACTCAAGGGGTGATGTTCCTTGCATGTTGTGTTCTCCCAGACAAGAAAGCTTACGGTAGTCGCCTTTACTGATGCAAATATATACGCAACATCAATGGCGCAACGCAAAGGTTAAAAGCGACGGTTCCGGATCGAATGGTCTGACTCCCTGCACCTGTCTGTGTTATCGTTGCTGTGCGTTTGAGCAAAGCCTTAAAGACGCGCACGGCGCACTAAAAGGGCCCAAGCAATCTGCACGTCCGTGCGGCCCGCTTCTACTAAAGATTGCCCCTCGGGAAATGAAACACGCACTCAAAATGCATGTGCCAGTGTGCCTATACGTATTGTATCGTATTCGTATACTGTGATTGTACCATGTACAGTACTGTACGATATTCCTATAAATCTGCCCTATAAAACATTTTCCAAGTAGCCTACTTTATACAAGTATTGTCGTTTGCAACACCGGTCCATATTACATAAACCGTCACGAGGGTTGGTCCAAATGACACACTGCATTCACAAAACTAACTTCAAAATTGCCCTACCTCACTCAGTCAGTCACCTAAAATTTGATGTTGACATCAATGCTGCAACAGATAACAGAAGAGTTCTAAAAAAGCACGAAAAACCTGGCATTAAAAAAACAAGGACTTGGTCCAGATGAAAGTCATTATAACCAGTCACGACTTATAGTCCAGATTACATACTACAGTAGCCCAAATTACACGAATCACCCCAAGTGAATATACACTGAATATACTATATTGAAAATGTTTTCACCATTCAAGATTTTTGAGCAACTCTGCGCTTACCCTGAAAATCAGAGTTTGCCCTGAAATTTTTCATTGTGTTCAATATACTTTTTACATTCAGGATTTTTGAGCAACTTGCGCTTGCCCTGAAAAACAGAGAGTGCCCTGAATTCGCTGTATTGAATATATATTTTTTACAGTGACGTGCGATGAGGTTCGTGACTGGGGAGGCACTGTCTCTTTCAAAGCCTAATTTGCGAGTGTATGAATTGAATGGAGAAGCATAAATTCACCACTCAACTGGCTGTTTGCTGAATGACTATTGTTTATAATTTCTATCCCACATCATAACTTTTTACACACACATAGGTACAGAGGCGATTCTAGATTTGAAAAAAAGTAACATATAGGAGGACCAAACTGAAGTGACTTGTCACCTACTTGTTTAACGGCTTTACTGAAAAGTTGAAACAGTCTTACAACTTATGCATACGTTCAGAATGCATGCAATGATGCAATCGAGAATGCAGACCATCAGTGTGATCGGCAGCTGCAGAGAACTTCAATGAAATATGCAAAGTAAAAGCACGACTGCGCGCAGTGCTGCAGATCGCTAGTGCGCAACAACACGCACCAATTCACTTCATCCTCCCCAATCTAAAATTAAATCGAACCGGAGGTTCAACGCACTGGTGAAGGAAGTACAAAACACGTTAGATAAGAAGCAAAAAAGCGACCGACTCGCTACAAGGATATGATGCGGCCACAACAAGCAATCAGGAGCAACACGGAACACATCTGCACGACTATGTTCATCCGTAGGCGTATCTTAAGGGTCCTCCCCTCTGTTACTAGAAGATGACAGCCTCACACGGACTGCATCCCCGGGTGCTTCATTCGCCCCCAAACGCACATCCACACTTGGAAGCTTGAATGAAGCAACTATGTCAACGCGTCTGCACACAGCGTGGCAGGTTAACGCCACGCACTGGTGCGCAGCAACACTAACCAATTTACTTCATAAACTGACTAAATAATACTGGCTGTTCACCATGTAAAATAAGCAAACATGAATAAATGCAAACAGGAAGGACAACTAAAAAAATGTAGCAGCGGCTCGTCTGTCATTACTCACATCATCAAATCCCACGAACGCTTCCTTCACAAACCACCTCGCTTTTAGCCACAATGACAGAGATCTGAGTTTTGTTTGTGACATAGGTTGACTCGTCTACTTCTGCAGCAACAAATGGGGCTGCACTTATGTCCTTTATATCATATCTAACCACATCACCTATTGCTGCAATTAAATCTTTCTGAATTATGTTTGAGAAGCCAGAAAACATAGCAGATGTCTCTAAATGTCGAGCTAATCTTTCAGCTTTCGCAGCAAGAGCATGTAATAGTTCCACATAGTTGCCATTATTAGAGGAAATCGAACTCTCATTGCTGCTACAAAATGCTAATTGCTGTTTGGCTGGGAAGCAATTTACATTAATGAGGTCTTTCAAAACCTCTCCGTTTTCCCTTACCTTAGCATTGTGAACGCTGATATTTAGTCTCCGCTGTTCGTTCAAAGTCAAAGTATATCATTGCGCTTCCAAAAGTGTTTAAAGCAATTTTGGTTTTGAATGTTATTTTGTGACCTGGCATGACTGCTGAGGCTTCTTGGTAGATTTTTCATGTCACAAAATCCTGTTGTAGTCCACACATTTTCAAAGCAAGTTTTCCCAACGCGACTTGTCGGTCACGCCAGTGATGCCATATCACTAGGATAGAATTGCCGAACTATGTCATAATAGTGAAACGTTTTCATTGCGGCAGGAATATTGGCTGCCTCCCTTCGCTGCCTTATCACTACAGCTGCATGTTTGACCAGCTACTGATATGGCATAACGCTGCATATTCAGTATATTGTACACGACGTCAAGTAAGTGCCAGTCTATGGAATGCGAGAGCATATAGTACAAGGAGTACATATATTAAAAGTGTATTCAAACATTACACTGTTACTGACATGAAGGTTACAGAGCTGACATAAAGGTAATTGCACGGCAAGCGCTCACCACCACAGTTTGTGACAATGTAAAACTGCTTAATGCAAAAGCCACCCGGTGGAGGAAGCACAAGCAGTCGCTGCCTCCCTTCGCCACTTTCCCCTGACTTAAAGAAGAAATACGCGAATTCAGATGTATTGACTATGAAAATGATTAGAATCATGCAATATTTGCACCTTTTCAACATGAAAAGACAAATGTTTATTCAATTTGTTATTTTGGATCCCTAATTTGTTTTGCACATTTCATGATTTGGTAAGGGAGGAACCCACTTCCTTTCCTCCCCTGACGGCCCGTCACTGATTTTTTATCATTCAGATTTTTGAACAACTTGCTTGCCCTGAAAAACAGAGTTGCCCTGAAACTTTTCACTGTGTTGAAATATTTTTTTATCTTTCAGGACTTTTGAGCAACTTGTGCTTGCCCTGAAAAATAGAGTTTGCCCTGAAAATTTTCACTGCATTGAAATATTTTTCATTTTTCAGGATTTTTGAGGAACTTGAGCTTGCCCTGAAAACAGAGTTTGTCATGAAATTTTTTACTGCATTTAATTTACTTTTTACAGTTAGGATATTTGAGCAACTTTTGCTTGCCCCAAAAACAGAGTGTGCCCTGAATTCACTGCATTGAATATGAATTTTTTAATATTCAGAATTTTGAACAACTTGCGCTTGCCCTGAAAAACACAGTTTGCCCTGAAATTTTTAACTGCATTGAAATATTTTTTATCATTCAGGATTTTTGAGAAACTTGAGCTTGCCCTGAAAACAGAGTTTTTCCTGAAATTTTTCACTGTATTGAATAAAGTTTTTACATTCAGGATTTTTGAGCAGCTTGTGCTTGCCCTGAAAAACAGAGTGTGCCCTGAATTCACTGTATTGAATATATATTTCTTATCATTCAGAAATTTGAACAGCCTGCGCTTGCCCTGAAAAACAAAAATTTCCCTGAAATTTTTCAATGTATTGAAATATTTTTTATCATTCAGGATTTTTGAGGAACTTTGCTTGCCCTGAAAACAGAGTTTGCCCTAAAATTTTCAAGCTGGGGGGCAGCCGCCCCCCGCCCCCCGCATCGTACGCCACTGGTCAAAACCATGGGCGTCTGCATGGGGTAAAAACAGTAGCAGACTTAGGGGGAAGATTGGGGCGATTAGCCCCCTTAAAACGTACGAAATAGCTTTATTGACCATGATTGTGTACAGATCGGAAAACAGCATTCGCAATGCAAGGCCATTTTGTCATCCATTGTTTTGTCACAGCAGTGTTGTGAAGTAGGAAGTACTTCATCTTTCTTACAGTAGTGAACCCGTAATGATACTTGACTACCAAATATTACTGAAATCGTCCCCCCAACCTTAGTGGCTGGATCCGTCCAAAACGGGTATTTGCCCCTCCCTGGATATTGGGAATAAGAATCAAAATTTTCTGGTAAATCTGTCAGTAGCAACTGAATTCCGTTTAATTGATTTATTTCTTGCAATGACAGTTGATCAGCCTGTACGAGAGTACGACACTCACACTGCAAAATAGCCAGGTTCTCTGTTCTGGTGTCATGCAGTGGTGAGCTTGCAGTTCACTCGTGTCCGCTCCTTTACCTGCAGGGGCAGGTTGTTCAACTTGCGAGCGGATTGTTTTACTCTTAGACTTTTTTGCGTAACAATAACATGGCAACAAATCTTCTGATGTTCACTTGAAGTTACGATATCAAGCATTTTGCCGCATGTGACTGTTGAACGCAGACATTTTTGCAGGTATGCAGCGAGACAGTGACTGCTGATGGCGGTAAGCAGGCATACCGGAGAGCGGTGACATTGCCTCCATGACCTTTCAAAAGAGGGACAACTGAGGAAAAGATGTCTGTTTCATAGCAGCATCATAGGTAATTTTATGATTTATCAAGATGGAATTGTAACAATATTTTCATTAGTTTGTTTTATCATTTTTGAAGTCAGCATGGTTGTTGAACAGTAGCAAGCATAATCGGTAACACTTCTTTTGTTTTTCAACTTTTTTACTGCCCACCCACTGCCCTGCCGGTATTCTGGCGTCCCTGGGTTTTACTCTGGTCGATGCTTTGAAGAGCAGATTAAAATGCGGTTTGCATAACCTAGGTAAGTTATTGCAAAATTGTAAACTGCAGAGGCTTTGACTGTGATTAGTACAACACGTGGTAAGTTCAGTGGCGTGCAGAGGGGGGGCGAACGGGGCGATGGCCCTGGGCATCCAAGGCAGGGGGGCATCCAAAGAGTAAAATTACAAAAATTAAAATGTTGTAACTAGACGATTTTTCCTATTGTAACGCTACTAACATCTGCTGCATGGATTTAATTTTCCGAAACTTGTTTTTTTGTCACCACTAGTTTTTACGTATTCAAATGCTGGTAATTCTCAGCTTCTTCAATACCATGGATGTGTACTCTAGGTGTGCGGCGCACACCCATTCAAACTGATAGTGACGTGACTTGTTGCAGATCGTGCGATCAAGGAAAAATCACAAACAAGGATTGAAAGGTAATCAGGGTGGAGAAAAACCCAATCCACCTGGGTTTTTGCTTTTCTAATTCGTTTTTTGGATTATTTGAGAAAAAACAGGTTTTTGTTCTTAAAAAAACACAAACACCCCATTATGCATTGTTTTTATTGCATCATGCAATATCACCATTTTTAGAATTACACAATAATAACTTATTATACCAATTTTGGCATTTAAAGTTGAGGGTAAAAAATGTACCCCATTTTTGTTTTCGCAAATGTTGTTGGTCAATTCACTCCAAAGTGGTGAGGCTTGACAAGCATACGCACAGCAAACAGAAAAAAGTCACTACCACAAAACTCTGCAGTTTCACGTCAAGTTTATGTGCATGCCCTGCTAGTTCAGCATCTATACAGTCAGTGGTGGGATTCAAATTTTTTGAAAGAACAGGTTCTCTCACTCCAGGACTCACTAACAATAGGTTCTCTACCACTTGAGAACCTCTGACTTAAGCCAGCAACCGGTTCGCTTGATTAAAGAAATTCCAAGAACAGGTTCTTGCGAACCGGTCGAATGCTATCGCTGTATAAAGTGTATTTTTTCAACATATGGTTTGGCATGGTTCAACATCAGAAACAGCTTGGATGCAGAGAAGGCAGAAAAATTGATTAAAATGTACCGATTTTACAGAGCTGAAGAAGATAACCAGTAGACTTTACTCAAACTGTTCGAACTATTCTACTTTTTTTTCAAGTCCATAATTTCGTTGCTGTTCGTTTGGTTTCATTAAAAACAAATTTACAGTTAACGGTATAAGTGTGCTGCTTGTTTTACTTTTCACTTCATGGCATTTTTTCAAAGGAAAAGAGTGGGATTTTTAGGTGGTTTTATTGTTTTTTTTCGTGTGTTTTTTTTTGTTGCGTGCAATTACATCAACCCTGAAAATAATTATGGATGTTTAATTGATTTTCTGAGCCAAATTTCAAAACTGTCAAACTATTTCAACTTGCTTTATTTAGCTGATTTTATGATGCATTGCAGTTGCTTCCGATTTCGTTTTTTGTGTTAATGCAGTCGCACACCTGTCCTCGCAATATGTGCAGATTCCGAGCTTTGTCATAAACTAGCAGTTTAGACGGAATTATCATAACGGCTCACACAAGTCGTATCTGTTCCTACAACTCAGTAATTGTACATATAACATCCACAAAACGAAAATTTTCGTGCGTACTTTATGCGCATTCTCGATTCTTGTGTAATTTACAAGTTTCAAACTGTCAACCCTGGGTGCCCGCCATCCCAGCCGCACACCTTATGATCGATTGCTATTCGACGAGACATTCGCGCAGACTTGTATTTTTGCAGTTGTGAACCGCGCTGACGAAGCATTGAGCGCTGTGTCTTGCGTCTGTCTCCTACCTTGGAGAGTGCTGACATTTATGTTCATTACAGTGACACATTGTAGCCTACAACAACCAGTAAAGAGAATGCGTGTAGAATAGTATGCACAGAGACGCCGGAGAATGGAGGCATGGCGGGGGATTTCCCCCGCTGTCCTTTCAAAAGTGAGGCAATAGGATCGGAGGTGCCTTTCACACAACACTATCATAGGTAATTTGAATGGTTTATCAAGATTGACTTGAATCAAATTCATTGCAGCTATTCGGGCACACGGAAAATTCAGAATAATTTTCTATAATTTGTGTTGTTATTTTTGAGGTCAACATTGTTGATGAACAGAAATAAACATAATTGGTAACGTTTTTTTTGTTTTTTGTAAGTTTCCGTTGTCCTCAACATTTAACTGCTCTCCCAGCCCAACCGCTGCCCTGGCGTCCCGGAATATGCAAAACATGTTGTGGCAACAAACTTTGCCAAAAAGGTTGGTTTGCAAACGTGAATATAACGTCATATGGTGACCTCTGCACGCCACTGGGTAATTTACTCGCGGCCTGTCCAGCCTCGTGCTCGGCGTTGATGGGTCATGAATGCAAGGAAAAGCTTCACGAGCGTTGTTGCAATTGACTCGCCACCAGTGCAGATGAATTCACCGCGAAAGTAGCCGAGTGGTCCACGGCGCAAGTAAGCGGAGATGGGCGCCGCAGACCACTCGTGACACTCCGAAAGAAGTTCGAAGACAGAGTATAAACGAAACTGAATTGGACAGCAAAAACATGCGTTGGCCATTGTCTGGCACTGGAGGAACGATTGTAGAATCAGCTGAAAAACACAGTGCCATGCCGGCACCGCTGCGTGGCAAATTGAAGCACCAGCCAAATATTTGTATAAATTGCTTAAAAACAGTTTCTTTATATTTCACGGTTTGTTCACACATTGTTTGTAGTAAAACTTAATCGATACTTTTAAAACATCGTAAAAAAAATTACTTTGGAGGCCCTGCAATATTTATCAGCGCAGTTTCTCTTTGCATGTTTTTACAACGTGAGACTTGTATCGCTGACATTTCATATGGATCAATAAGATTTAGAGTCAACTAAACCAATCACAAACTGCGCCGCCAGTCGAAAAAGCATGTCAAGTCTTGATTCAAAGGTACAGAAATCAATTCACGTTCATACCAGGGTAAAGCGAACATTATGCTGGACAAAATCTTGATAATTGAGAAAAATTCAAAATTATGTTTCTGGGGTAAGTGAGTTTGGTTGCATAGCATCAAGAGCCTGCTGCCCTTCGAAAATACTTTGCTAAGGAAGTGTTCGTTAAATAATTTTTTCATAAAAGCAAGAGATTAAAGTAAAATGTAAGAAATGAAGGTAATCAGAAAAGCAATTGAAGAAAACGCAAAGCACGTTTCACGAGTGAAGTCTTTCTAAAACAAGCATTTTAAGTAACACTTGCATTAAAAAGCAGACGTGGTAACATCATCAGGCTACAGCTTCACTTCTTGCTTGCCGACTACTACCGACCGCCACGTGAGCTGTCAGAGTTACAGAAAGATTAGTTGCAGCTGCTGCACGAGGAAAGTACGGGCTCAGAAGGAGGCGACAATATGAGCGACATTGCTTTAACATATGTGGACTGTGCTCTGTTCCTGCAAAGAAAAACATTGGGCATACTTTTTATGTAGCACAGATACAAGCGATGAACGTTTCGTTTCAGTATAACAAGGAAATAACAAAACTTGTAACGTCTGTTTTGATCAGCAGCGTTTCGCACTGTCGAGATGTGCTGTAGTTTTAAAACAGCGTTGCCTCGTTATTCTGTACAAAACAATGGGCGATCAAGGAAACTTTTTAGGATTGCACTGCACTTGATTCTAGCGTGTTCGGTTGAAACACACATAAAAATAAACTCCCCAGAGCTGTGTTATTCAGTTATTTCAACGTCTGCTCAAAAGATCGAATAATCTTGCTTAACTAATTAACTCATGATATGGACTGAATGCTTTAGTACAGCTATGTCCAGCCCGCGGCCCAGTCAAAGATTCTCTGCGGCCAAATAAGCTTTTCATTATTGTGTATGTACAATGCAGTGAAACCTGTCTTTATTTTGAGAATCTTAAATTGGACATTTTCGATTCACTGTCATTTAGTACCAATTTATCATGTACTACGCACTGGTAGATTTCCACGTGTTCACTGACACCTCGGTGGAAAACTGATTTTGAATTGAATTGAATTGAATGACAAACAGCCAATGAAGGCAGGCCAAGGCCTGAAGAAATCATTGGCAATGCGAAGATTAACACAAAAGAAAAATGACGCAAAAAATGACGAAAACTGATTTCTAGTTTTCTGATTTCTGTTCATGTGTTCCTTTGCACCAAACTGATTTCTAACTATACCCGTATTGTTCCATTGGCACAAAACTTGCCTATGGCATCAAGCTTCGAGGAGTGATTAAAAGCACAGTACCATACAGTCGTTGTCATTCCATTAGCATTTGAATTCTTCCAGTAACTAAACTCAGTTTTTGCTAAAATGAAAGTAAGTCACTCAATGTATGGCCCTCATGAAGATAGTGATATAATTTTTGGCCCAGTAAGACATTTCGGTTGGACATTGCTGGTTGAGTGGAGAGCAACCACTGAGCCCGAGCTGTTTGTTTCCTCGAAACGTTCTACGCTGCGGTTGCTACAGAATCAGACAAATGCCTCTCCTTGTGCGTGTTCATATTTCTCTAAATGTGTTGTCATGTTTGTCTAAGTGTGCTGTCGTGTTTTTCTAAGTCTGTTGTCACATTTCTCGAAGTATATTGTCATTTTTCTCTAAGTGTGCTGTCGTGTTTCTCTACGTGTGCTGTCATTTTTCTCTAAGTGTGCTGTCGTGTTTCTCTACGTGTGCTGTCGTGTTTCTCTAAGTGTGCTGTCGTGTTTCTCTACGTGTGTTGTCGTGTTCTCTAAGTGTGTTGTTATGCCTCACGAAATGCATTACCACGTCTACAAATTAGCCAAAGAGAAATATTGCAGATAATATCTCGGATACTGCAGATATTTCCTTTTACAAATGAAACTAAGCCGTATAGCAGTTCGGAAACGCAGACAATAATCTACTTGCAAGCAAGTTGTTTAGCATCTCGCACTGAACCGACAACTTCACATGGATTCATGTGCATCGATGGAAAAGTATTTGCAAATTATTGTGATTTTGATTGGAACGAGCTGCCAGACTATGTCTGGCTCTCCTGGTAAGTTGAACAAACTTTGTGTCGTTTTTAAAATCTTCCATAAATGCGTAGAATGGAATCCGTTCTAAGAGAATGCGAGTAAAAGGTTATCCATCAGGGGTCTTTCCATTTGACAATCGAGCTGCACACTTTGAATCAAACTACAGTAAATTGTGATCTTTTTTATGTTAGGATGTCTAAGCTGAAACGTGTTTCAGAAATCAAACCTCGTCAAGCAATTTTTTTAAGAATGATTATATCAACATGTTTTGAAAAACATTTGATATGTAGTTCAAAAGTGATAAAACATTTGGATACGTTTTTATCGGAAAAGCGCAAAAGTTACTAAATTAGGTGTTGTTATCATCTAAAAAGGTCTAAAACGCTTCATCTAAAATGTAAAAACCAATTGCAAATAAAAGTTGCAATACAAAATGCAGTTGCAAATATAGCGCTCACAAATAAACGTCGGAAATCTAGAACGTTTAGTTGCTACCTCTAGTTTTATTACTTATCATTAAAAACGTCTGAAAAAAGTAGTTTATCATAAATTTTGCCCAAACTGTGTCGGGAGTAATGAGGCTCAGATCAAAACAAAGAGACTCCTATCTGCTGCAAATTTAGTAAAACCTGTAACATTCTAATGACAGGTTGTTTTCAAATACAGTAATGAATGGCAACGTTAAACTACCCAGTGTATGACTTCTAATTCAATATTATTTTTTCAAATTGCATTGAAAAAGCTTTCTGGATGACGTTTTCATAGCTTTTGTTAAGGTTAATAAGTAATTGGATAATATATGCAGTAGACAAGCATGAATTTAACACCAGTTTTCTGACATCTTTTGTGTATTTCGTTTTGTTTATCTTTAATTCTGTAGGGACTCAGGTTGTTGGTATGTCACAGAGATCCCTACTATTTGAGGGGTCAAGCTGCGTAGTTGTTGCAGGAGCACAGGTCGGTATCCAAACTAAGCAACCTGTCGTCTTGAAGTTGCCAAGCCCAAGCAAGGCGAAATAAAAGACTCTCATCAATTTGTCTGCTAATAACTCTCCAGTTGTACTCTAAGTAGACTGCTTCTTTCGATTATATTCAGATATACAACAAAAAAACTCCAAAACACTTGAGCGTAAAGTCAGAAAATGTAACGTAACGGTTCGATGTAGAATCAGAATTAGAATGACGACGAACGAAAGCGTTAGGCGTTCGAATGCGCCACAGGAAACAGCAACCGACTGCGGTTATGTAGATTTGCAGGCTATCATGTCGATGGTCGGACTGTTCGCAAACAAGTACATCACGTTGAATCACGAATGGAATATTACTGGGAATTACGCAGTAAAGATGCACAAAACATTAAAGCACTAATGTGTCCACTATAATTTCATCAGAGTTACTTTTCATCAGGATTTAAAGTTTACAGAACGTCAAAACCCGGGTTTGAAAGAGGAATAGCATTGTCAATAATGATAAAAAGTTTGTTATCAACATTTCAGGGTTTTAACTAAAAAATACGTAAACACTATGTTACGTGGCGTAAAATCAATGAAGGCGCTTGAAGTTGAAGTCATTTGCAACAATTTTGACCAAAGCAAGTACAAATGCTTTCGAAAGCGCAGACGTCACTTTATGGCTCTTTTCCTACGCACAGGGTTATCAGAAGTGAAATGCATGGCCGACCAAATAACCGTCACTGTCTTCAAACAAATGGTGTTTGACCTGGTGGAATTTATAGACGGAAGTATTGTCTATCTCGGTCACGATGGTTTCAACCAATCAAAGTGTATTTCGTCAGAATCGGGCGGACAGTTGGTGGTTGTTCTGAGGTGGCCTTTTGAAGATTGCGGCACAATTGCTCGATGGGTAATTTCAGAGTTTCTAATAAATAGTTTTGGCAAAAAGTAAATGTTGCAAATAGTTTTTTCAATTGCATGTTGACGTCCATACGAGGAGACCGACTCGCAGTTCAAAGTTTCACAAATAAAATGCCAAAAGATGGCGTAGCGTCACGCCTTACTCAGTCATGTTCAATGATTGACCTTTTAATTGCAAACAACTTAACCAGGAGTGTCAAACTCAAATTGCTCGCAGGACCAAATGAAGACTTATAAAATAAACCGAGGGCCGCATCACGACGCTGACGCAACAATGGCAGTACTTGAACTTTACAAGAAATAGCTTTTACATCTTATTTCTTGCGAAAGGTATCGTGAATTACAGGCAAATCATTTCTGGCCTTCTTTACGTTCGTTTAAACGGAACTTGTTCACTCGCAGGCCGAGCACTTTGAAACACGGTAATCAACTAAATAACATAGAGGAAGGTGGGGTACAGTCGACACTTTTTGCATTTTCAACCACTGCTAATTTATTTCAAGTCCAAACAACCTCAAAATATGTCACACAATAAAGCAACTCTATATGCACAATATCATGCCTAAACATGAAAACAACACCCCTCATAAATAATTTTACAATCAATTTTAAAAGGGTAATTTTTCTGTCGAGTGTGCCCCGTGCATGGGGCACACCTGACCGGTCAATAAAAAGTGGGGTCGCATGCATTGCGCAATGTTCACGTGACATCCCTTGTAAAATAGTCACTTGCTAACGAATGCTTTTCCACTGCTTTCACTTTCTAATTACCCACTATCACTGCATGGCACAACAAATTTGTATGATTACCAAACATTCAATGAAACCAATTCAGTATGCTGAAATTCATGCTTCACCATACAAATATAATTTGCCTCTACGCACATAATACACCTAAAAATGCTCATTGATTAGAATTAATTCTGTACTGCATTCCAATATAACCCCTCAAGATTTAACTTGTTTAGACTGACCTAGTGGCAATGTGTCGAGTGTGCCCCATTTTTTGTCAGATGTGCCCCATGCATACCTAAAAAATAAAATGTAAAAGTACCGACTCAACATAAAAGAATTTAAAATCTGGCATTATCAAATAATGTTGCACTGCCCTGACTACAACGTCACAAAAACTCAGAACAGAAGATGTTGATTAACGTGGGCAAAACCCAAATCTAAATGCGATTTTATAAAGTACTTTTAGGTACCAAAAACACAACTTGCTCTGTAACTCGTAACAAGGGCTGCCTATCGAAGAAAAATTCACTTTAGTACTTACGGCTGGTATGAGACTAAATCACCATGGAAATTTTAAAGTTAAACGTTTTCAAATTTTTGAATAAATCAAAAAAGACGACTGTGCCCGTAGTCCTACTGTGCCCCACCTTCCCCTAAATGTTAATTATTCGAAATTTTCCAAAAAGCATCGCGGGCCGCGTGTTTGAGACCCCTGACTTAAATCCACCTTTAACGACAAAGCTACAATTTAACTTTCACGCAGCTATGCTTTAATAGTTGATTATTGGCAAGTAGAAGAAACGCCCCATCATCATGTTGCTGGAGAATAACACAAAAGAAAAATGCTCCCCGCATTTCTCTCCTGAACTGCAACAATAAACCCTTTACCAATTTTATCAGTTTTATTGAATATCATTAGCACTTCTTACTTTTGAACAGAACGGACAGAACGTCACTTACTCAAACCGCCTCTACCTCGGATCCGCCAAGCATGACAAAGCTGGAAATCAAGCAAACTTGGCTGTGCTCGATTGGAAGTGCATTTATCCGCGAAAATATTCGATTTCATTTTCTTCCGAAATCAATGCATCTCAAAAGTAAATGGTTTGTTATAAATTGAGTTTTTCTGTTCTTGTTTTGTGAGAAGTATACCGGTATATGATTTTTAAAGCAGGAAGATGAACGTCTGAAAGACCCATTTCCTCTTTTTATCGCATTTTATTCTACAAAACATGTCCATCAAGAGAGATATGCTCATTCATTGTTGCTCAGCATTTTTCTAGTAATGAATAATTTGACAGGTACTTTATTATCTTTTGAAGAAACCGAATTAATATGGATTTGAGGAATACTTTACAACTTGATTGTTGAAAATTTGTGCATGTAGGTGTTTGTTTTTCTCTGCATCATAAGTCTGCACCCAGGCAGTTTACTGGAAAGTTTGGTTAGTTGCAGTTTTATTCACAGACAGCCTTCATTGGTTCAAAGAAAATCTAAAACTTAAAGAAGAACATCTTTCTGTGAATTGGTGAGAACTTTAAAAGTTCGAGATGAAGATTTGTTTGTCCACAGAACAATACTCTTGTTCGCGAACATAACGTTTATCATTAGATGAAGCTGACAGAACGATTGCATGTTTCACCATCCTCCCTAACCCACACCTGGGTACTACAGCATTTTCTGTTTGTTCCATAAGGTTTTCACGCCATTCATATTGCTAATCATTCCAGTCCAATGGACAACGACGGGTAGAGGTTGCAGGAATGCATGATATAAAAGAAATTGCCTGCAACAGTAATACATACAGATGTGATGACCAATGGCTACAAGAATATCTCATGATTTATGAGTTAAAATCCAGAGTCTTTGTCTCATGTGCAAGTTAGGGCATCAAATACACAAGCAGATTGCATACGCAGACTTCACCAATTTCCACTACACACAAAAACGCCACCTTTATATACATCACACTCAGCTATTTTCCTTAGTATTCAAACACATTCATACGTATGCTGTCTTTTCGCTGGAGTAGCATTGTGCGTAATTTGTCACTTAGCTAACGGTTTTACTGTAAAGTGGAATGAGCGGTTATCATTGCTCCAGCAAATGCTTCATTGTTACAAAATTACGTTAAATCCATGCGTGTTTCTGGAATACAAAATAAAACATAGGAGCAGTCGCCAAGTTCTGAAACACTGTTTTCACAACGAACCTTCACTTAGCGCCGGGCACTGAAGAAATTGGGTCGAGACCTAGAACATCTTGAAACTAATAAACTTTGCCGGTCACCCCACGTCATTCATTCAAAGTATTTCATTTCAAAAGTAAATTTCCCAAAAATTTATGTTTCACATATTTTAAACTTACAAAGATTTGCTGTAGGAGTGTCTGAGAGCATCATCAATTTTTTTGCAGATTGTCTAAACCTACTATAAACACTTAAAGAAACTTTCTTCAGACAAGAGAATATAAAAAGAAAAATTGAAAGAAAACTGAAAACTTTGTTTCAATAGATGATGTTATTTCTCATCTCTCTCCTAAAAAGAATTTCTCATTTTGCATGCGATTTTGATATTTACGTCGAGAAATGGAAACTCTTCCAGTCAGATTTTACACTAATGCTTCCTTATCAAAACTTATGCGATACTGCAGGAAAGCCGAGTTTTTGAATAGATTACTGTGTTTGTTTTTTGCTAAAATTTCGAGTAAAACCGAAATATGTGCAAACATCTTAGGGCGCAAGTTTGAAAAAGGAAGTAGATGACTTTGGTTCTTCAGAAAAGAAGAGCAAATGAAACGCATGACCATTCAATTAGACTAATTAAAGATAACGGTGCGTTTCAGTTCCAAAGGTTAGGATATATTCTCAGAGGGGCAGAGACAAACAGAAAACAACTTTCAAAGTTGTGATAATCAGCAGAGCAGGGATTCTATTGCGAAAATCTGCGTCGGTTCTTCTGCTTCAAACACCTTAAAAGTGCTTGAAGGCAAAGATGGTTTGGACGCGTTGCAGCCGTGAAGGTTTGCTGCAGGCTGATATATTGCCGACGACCACGTCAGTATGACGACCTCTAATTCGTAAATCCCTTAATGGTTTTACTGCAAAAACCTTTGTGATTTCCTGGTAATGGCCTTAGTGCTAATTGTCAATGATTCCTTAACACGTAATAGTACAACTCGTGTCTGTGGGCACTCCACGTGAGCGTTGTGTGTTTCCAGACAGATAATAATAACAACAACAACAACAACAGCAAGGTTTCCAGGAACAAGATTGCCTTTGCAGATGATTTCACCCTCACAGACAAAATATGCGGGTGGTTTATTTAAATCAAAGAGGCAAACGTTTTTGACCTATTTATTTGCTACGGGGTGTGTGTATGCTCAGTATTAGACAGACGCGTAACATCCTTGAAGGTATCCTCAGCCAGTTATCAATTTATAGGAAAAAGAACAAGTTAAGAGATCAGTGCATGGATCATTTTGTCTCGAAAGAGATAGATTGTAACCAACTTGTACATAAGGTATATTTTCTTTCATAAATGTCAAGTGAAATATCTCTTACTGATTTTCTCTAACAAATAATTTTAACAACTGGTATACAGTACGCAGTGGTTTCTTTTATGTTTGGTGAAATTGTATGGAGCAAATTAAAAGGCAATCGCATCATCTGATATTAAAATCTTTCGATACGTTTTGCAGTTTACCAGAAGAGCAAGTAATGTTCAGTCAGTTCGGGCTCGAAATGCAAGTCTACAACAGTCCAACCTTCAACCCCACTGCAAAACTAACTCCGCCGATACGAATTTTTTCCGGGCAAAGTTTGTTCATCCAGGTGGAACTGACGACCTTGCCGCACGATGGCGTGCAAATCACTTACGACGCGTGCAGAGCCAGCAACTCGAAGAATTACAATTATCACCAAGACAACAACACGTTCTTTCACAATTTAATCGTTGAAGGGTGAATGGTTATTCTGTGACTACTTTGCTTGGTAGAAGCTCCAACGAATTTGGCTTTGTCCAAATTTTCAAGCAGTATAATAAACAATACGTAATGCTTGAAGGCGCTGCATGAAAAAAGGCTGGAGACGTGGCAAATGCAAACACTCAAGCTAAACAGTTATCAAGGGATTTCGTTTTTGTTCACAGTTTGTTTGGTCTCTCAGTTCAAATGGAGCCCTTTTTTCGTTTGTTTACTTCCTCCAGTAGTGCCTCTCCTGCTTTTCAGTACGAAGTTTATTCTCTCTTGAATACTATGCTCAGGACTGAAAAACAATTCTTGATAATGTGCAAAGAATTTACAGCAACAACCTCATGTGCAGCAGTATTTTCTCTTCTAGCTGCGTCACCAACCGCTCATCGCAGGCAGCACTGGTTCATTCGGAGAGCTCGGCAAAAGCTCGATTTTCGTTCAAGATCTTTTCATGGTTCGGGAAGTCGCAGCCTGTTTACATTCACTGCATCGTGGCAGCTCGCAAAGGCATGAAGTCCACCAATGTAAGGAAACAAACGACGTGATGATGTCCCAAGCGAAATGCTCCTTTTATTGCAGGAGCGTAACGAAGGGAGGAAAGGGGGGCGCGATTCCCCTGGCGCCGAACCACTACTGGGGGCGCCGAATGACTGTGGGGGGCGCCGAAAAGTCCCAACAGTGTCACAAGCGCTTTCTTCTATACAGTACATTTGCTTCCTAAAGATCTCAAATTCAAACATGGGGCGCCAAACTTGCTTCTTTTCCCGGGCGCCATCTAACTTCGTTACGCCCCTGTTTCACTGTTGTCAGCCAGTTCCCTGCACACACACTTATTTATGAGTTTAAAGTGCCCAATCATTTCGTTTACTTGGAAGCCTCTTTCCATTTAAAACGCTTTTTTTTAGTTGTGCCAGCCTTCAGGCCTGAGTATGCTGTCATCGGAGCGTGACCGCCGTTCTGTGGTGGATCACGAAATCTCAAATGTAAGTCTTGTTGTGGGTCCGTTCTGGTTCAGCAAACGAGTATTTCCAAACGTGCAACCGTTCCCAACATCTACGACCAACGTGAAGAGGACTTCAGGACAAGGCAAATCGGCATCAGGTATGCTTGTATGCTTACAACCGCAACATTCGTAACAATAAATCGTCTTGTGGCAATATTGAAGGCTAAGCAATCTTAGATTGAAGTAATGATTTGGCCTTACCTAATACGTGTCATAGCAAAACTTATCAGGAATTTCTACCGTTATCAGTAGAAGTTATTCAAAATGTGTAACAAGGAGACGTTGCAATACTTCTGTGGGGTCTGTTTTTATTTTTTGCGAACATGAATTGGTGAACTTGCCATTACGATGTGCGCAATTTCTTTGACATACAATGAATGTCAATCTCAAAAACTCCTACCACCAACTAAACTTGAATTACTGAGCTCAGTAGTTTACAGCGCTGATGACGATCCAGGCTAGAGAAGAATAGGACATGACCCACGATGAAACTGTTTCATTTGATATCGCGCAACTTCCATCAGCGCTGCGCCCGTCAGTAACTAACAGCTGTTTTCGTTTTCCAGATTCGAATCGGTCACAACACTTCATCCTCGGATCATTCATAGCAGTTGCAATACTTAGCGTTGGGTTTGCGTGCATTGTTCTCTATGCAAAGCGCAGAAGGAACGACTGCTTCGATAGTGAACATGGCTGTGCCGGTTGCAGGATAACTTGCATCAGTGGTTTCAGCCCATGCAGTTAATGAGCCAGAACGTGAAGAATCTTGTTACAGTGATATCAACAACGATTCTGCCAGAAGACATCGCACATGGTCATTGCCTGATATGAAAGAGCATTTATCACATCGTTGTTTACTGAATACAACGTTTTCTGAGAAAACGAAAGATGTTTAGAGACAATAAGCTGCAAATGTTTTTCAGAGTACCAGTCCAGTCGCCACGGGGGTCTTTGGTGGACTTAAACCCCCAAACAAAGCTTCAAGCTCCACAAATTGAAATATGAAACACTATAAGTTAGTGGATTTTTTGTCAAATTTGAATGTCAAGCCCCCCCCCTGCACGAACGTAAAGACCCCCGGCACAAACATAAAGCCCCTATTGACGACTTTCTGGCGACGGTTCTGCAGAGAACTAAGATCGATCTGTGGTAAACAAACAACCGAACTAATACTCTTGAAGCGGACGGAAGAGCAGCTGCTTGAAGACCTTTGCGCTAATGTGCAGCAAAGAATTCTTTTTTTAAGGAACACTGGAAAGCACTTGCTCAAGAGTGTGATGGTTTGCTACATGAGCGGAACTGGTTGTTGCCAAATGCAATCTCCTTACTATTAAAGTGTACATTTTAAAAACGTTAGAATCACTTTGGTAATTCCGGCCGCTTTGGTCATTTTCAATTAGTCATTTAGTTATTTTTAATTGCTCAAAGCCTTTGGTCACTGCAGAATTAGTCTGAAGTTTTTATTCTGGTAATTTATTGTGAAAGCAGCGCTTTGGTCCTTTTTTATTACGTTGTTGTAATCTGCACTGAGAAAGTCAGTAGTGCAAAAAAATTTAAATTGAAACAGTTTTTGTTCGATTGTAAAATTGTTTCGAGGCCTTGAGAAACCAATACTGAAACGGTTGTAGAACTGCTTTAAATATCTGTGTACGAGAAGTTAGATTTTCAAAGTAAATCATGAACGTCATTTTGGGTCTTGACCTTCTGATTCGATCGGCTTAGATTTTAAATTCCCGTCACGAACGGGGGCGAAACTACTGCTCATCAATTTTAATCCTTCTCACAAATCACAATCTCGTTGCGTCCTCATCTTATTGCCTTAAAGCAAAAGGATCACGAAAAACATCAGTCACAGTTACAGAAAAACTTATCTTAAGCACATTCCCCTAAAAAGGAATATCAGACTGCAGCACACAAACTCTCTTGTGTGTGAATATTTTCTGATGAATAGCACTGTTGAACGGAAGAGTGTTGAGAAAAAAATACAAAGATTGCCTCATGACTTTCGGACAGAGCTGTGCGCTCTTATTTTCACAAAAACTACTGTAACCAAATTAATGCCGAAACAAATGAATGTTGAATAGATCCGTTGTGGTCAAAAACGTAGGGACCGCAGGCACCGATATATCGGCTTTGCGGCACGATCCTTGTGATAATTCGCCAACCATCGAAGGTGCGTCGACATGTAAGACATTGTAAGAAATATTTTTTGACGGCGCATCTTTTGACGTGTTGACGACGTATTTCTGACGTCATGTTTGAAGTCAGACCGGGAAAACCAAAATTTTGGCGTAGCCAAAAAAGCAGTGGTTATGTTCAAGGAGGTGTAGATAGAGGTCCAAACACGTTAGAAACTCATTCTACATAAAAATGTCGGCAATAACCCAACGTTTGTGGAAAAATGTACAAATAATTCAGGAGAGTTCAGAGAGAATTTATCGATTTTAGGGGAGTTTGTGTCATTTTCGCCTTAAAAAATTGTTATCTCCGGTTCCGAACAAAAGAATGTGAAACTTGCAGAACATGTTGGCATCCACATCTTACAACATCCTACCAAATTTCAAACAACAATTTTAAGAAAAACAATTATGACAATTTAAAGTCTACAATGTTGACACATTGTTTCGAAAGTTTCGACTTTGGTTGCATTTTCTGCGTTCTTTCCAATGGTGCACTCCAATATCCGCTATTGGCAACGGTTTTGGCGAAAAACCAGAAAACTCGCCTGTTTTCAAATTTTCCAAAAATGCGCTCTTCGCCCAAAATTTTGGCGCCCCAAAATTCTATTTGCGCTATACGTTGTTTTCAATAAAGTTTGAGAGAGACATATGAGTAATGCCTACAAACGCTGGTTTAATCAAGAACTTTTGCGAATGTTGCAACGATGCGTTAATGATTTGCTGAAACAAAATTTGCAAAGCAGTTCAGAACAGTGCTAATTGATGGCAGATAATAAACGTGCAAAAATTTTGTTTACGTTGGATCAAAGAATCAAAATAAAGTTTTCCTACAAACCATATTCACGACAATAAAGATAAAAACAGTGACATTGAAATATGCATCGCCCCACTGCTGCAGCAAACGTTGTAGAATACCCGAGTATTAAATAATAACTGAGGTTTATGCCACAGAATTTTGCTAAAAGCAAAGGTTGTTTTTTCATTTACAAAATAATCTATCCGCTTCGTGACCCTCATGGTATAAAATGGCGGATACTAAAGCGAGCGATGGTTTATTTGAAAAACACTGATCGTTTGAAATTGCACCGAATAAACGATCAACACTTAAACGCAAAAAAAGTATGCAACAAAAAGAACGGTGACTAAATAGGAAGATCGGATGTTTTGGTTGTTGGAGGCCTAACTACCACACGGTTAGCCGATAAGGACAACGATGGCGAAGAGTTGGTGTGGGACAAAAATGGCGCCAAACGAGCCTGCCAATCAGAAAACGAGCAGCTTAAAGCCAGTATGTTTATCAGAGTATTGTAGCAATAACAGATAGTGAGAAAACTAAATGCGTAATTGTTTCGTTTAAATGCTGCAACTAAAATGAAGCTGACGTCCGAGGCAACGCAGACCGCGGTGGCCACACTCAGCCTCACAACAACCGACTCCAGTGAATCCTTGTGAATGTTTTTGCTCGTTTGTATGTGGCGCAGTATAGGGTACAACACCAGGGCAAGCAACACTAAATGAGAAATTCCGTTTAACATGTAGACGCAAGGTAAGAGAAAGCGCATGACTTGGCTGGGTGCGACGGACAGACATCTGTGAGAGTTTGCAGTCATTGGCAATGCCAGCAGGAAGCATGTTTGTACGAGGGGCATTACCAACAGCACCAGCAAAATGCTGCGACTGAGTACCTTAAGCTTGCGTGAACTGAGATACGAAAGCGTTGGACGACTGTAAAAGTAATGCTGGCGCATCCACAGCACGTAACTGATGGCGGCTGTGGTACCGTTGGCCAGTACGACGTCCACCGCGGTTTGCGCTGTGCAGAACATTTTAGTCGGTTGAACAGCTTCTGCTACGTAGACCCAGCAGGTCCTGGCCAGGAGAACAATACACGATATCATGCACAGCAAATTGTTGGTTTTACAAGAAGTGTTGTTCTTGCGAACCACGTAGATCGTGTAGCTTATACTTAGATAAACAGAGAAGACCAGCAGCGTTCCCAGCCAAATATGATGACCCAGTTTGAGAGAAACAGCATGGCTACCAAAGTCAACAGCAATTGAATTCTGAGTAAAATCCGGGGATTCAGTAGCAAAAGCACCTGTAAAAGAACTTTCCCTGGTGATCATATACTCGGAATCAGTTGACAGGCTGTTCCTGGTCATACCTATCAGCACGAAGAATTGTCTGCTGCTCTAAGTCAAATCTTTCATCAGATTTTTTCACAACATCACATTCTTGTTAACAACAGAAAACCGATTCGATTATGCAACAAACAACCTCTGCAAAATAACGAGTTGCTGAGGAAACATCATAAAAACTTACAATAAGCAAATATTTTTGAAAATACAAAGTTTCAGAATATGTAATTATTTTTATTTAAAAGACAATCAGAAAGTGTGTATGAAATGTCAAAAACATGCGGAACTTATATAAAAGTTTTACGACGAAATGGAACATAAACAAGGATTTAAACAAGGAATTCTATCAAAATGCAATATCACCATTTGTTTACGTCTTAAGTAAATACGACGCGCTCATATTGATCTGACATCATACTGCAGATCGGCAATTGCTGCAATATGTGACGTTTGTGTGACGTGTATATGACGTATACAGGGTGTTTCGCAATTGTTGAAACAAAGCGGCAGCTTCTAAAACCTTTATCGATGACCTTATTCATTTTTCTCTTTCCAGATTGTCATAGGGAAATAGTTAACCATTCTATATATTAAACAAAAAATAGTCTAATGATGCCTTGGTCGATGGAGCAGAAGATCTTTTGTGTAAAGACATATTACGAAACGAAGTCTTTCCAGATTGTTCAAGCAAGGTTCAGAAGGAAGTT
>Ga0210059_1002855_pt1 | contig 27339 bp, 12 predicted proteins | sample Ectturendosymbi2_FD_188042 | JGI IMG/M metagenome (GOLD analysis project Ga0210059, IMG submission 188042) | Ecteinascidia turbinata endosymbiont from Florida, USA - Sample 2 (SPAdes) (version 2) | ecosystem: Host-associated > Tunicates > Ascidians > Unclassified | place: Key West, Florida... | reverse complement strand
CCATTTCATATTTGGCCCCCCGGTTGCTGCGTACATCCAATATTGTATTTAAAAATGTGCCCCCCCTTCTGATTTTTGGCCCCCCGGCTGCGAAATCCTGGTGACGTGCCTGGAAGTGGGCCACAGCTAGGGTTGCCAACCGTCTCGGAATGGCCGGGACAGTCCCGGAATTGACGTCTGGCGTCCCATGTCCCGGGCTGGGTCACTTTTGTCCCGGAAGTTACTGACAGCTCTTTGTCTTAGCGAGAGTTCATTGATTACTATGTTTCCGTAAATTCAGATTGATATATCTTTGAAAATTTAATGGTCCTTAATCTGAGAACTGTGAGTATAATTGTAAACTGTTTGTTGCGACATTTGTAATTGTTACGCTGCAGAGCAGATTAAGCTCTTTGTGATGTAAAAATTTTTCTTTGTGGTTCATACGCGAGGCTTGTAGAGTCTTTACTGTGTAAAATCGTTCGATCAATTCGTCAGGGCCTCAAAGGCAGTTGTTCGTGTAAACTGAGTAACTATTACTTTTGATTTTAGCCTGAGTAGTGTTGTTAGAAAGATTTCAGTTGATTCGCCGGAGATCATTAGCTCGATAAATGAGGCTGGTGTTGTTTGTTGCTTTGCAACTGTTGAATTGGGAATGTGGGCAGAGTGATAAAAATTTGCAGCAGGACTAGGGAAAGAGGATGTTGAAAAGTTTGGCAATCAATGATAATAATAGTATTTGCTTTATCAGTTCATAAAAGCAGCAGTTGTAACCGCAATTTAGTTTCAAAGATTGGCAATTTTATGCAAAGCATGTCGTGTTCGAAATATCAAAAAAATTTTGATGAAGGGTGGATGTTTAACGACGAGTGATTTGTGAAGTATTTTGTTGTAGAAATAAATCTACTTAGTACAACTTGTTCATTTTTCTTGTTCTAGTAGTTTTTGTGCATTTATGCCTTAAAGATTCACCATTTCACAGTTTCTTCTATTACGATAAAATTAATTAGGGCCCTAGATGTTATTAGGCCTACGCTGCACAATCATCATCTACGACGCGCAGCACGCGCTGTTGCTTTTGATGTCTATCGTGTTTGGTAAGCTTCTGTTGCATCAATCTTGGAATTCTTGGAATTAAGGTGTCCGGGAATGGCGAAACAGAAAGTTGGTAACCCTAGCCGCAGCTGTTCAAGTAATTTCTATATCTGTACGACCTCAACAGCAATTATGTGCATAACAGTCAGATTCTCACAGCCACGGACTTAAACTCATCTCAACCAGACTCTGACTAATATCTACTTGCTTGAAATGCAGCAGTACGGACTAACTTATCCTTTCTTACAGCGTGAGAAGGACGAGGCCTCGTGGACATCGCAAGCGAGCGTTCTTGTTCTGTCGCAATGTCTGACCCTCGTGTTATGTCACAATACCGCAATTTTATCATAATGCTCAGTGGTGCTGGCGCAATACGCCCGACGTAATGCTTCAGGTGAGGACGCGGCGTTGATGCAGCTTTGCAGTTTATGAATGCTTGGAGCGCAAAATGGAGGTTAAAGAAACTGTAAATAAAGATTTTAATTTTGCCAAGCAGTTTTTGCGCCCCCCGTCAAAGTGGCGCCCATGACATGTGCCATGCCTGCCATACTCTAGATAGGCCGCTGAGATCAACGTTACCCAATCTTTTACTGGTCGTGGAATTTCTGGGAAATTTTTTCAGTAATTTCATTTTGGAAAAACTTCTCTCGAATGAAGCGCTGGTGATGAGAAGAGTTACAGCTACCAGTAACAACCAAACGCAGCTTTTTAAGTAGCTATAAAAAGAAAAAAAATTGTTCGAGCGATATAGGTAGCTTCGACGCCTTCCCAAGCAAATTCTTTGCCAAAGTTATTTCATATTTTAAATCATTTTCACTAAATGCATATGATTTGCGAATTTTTTCAAGTTTTTTTCTGAAAGAAATATTTGACCTCCTGGGAAAACGTAAGATGTTTCGAAGTCATACACAAGGCAGCAGAACACAATATTGCAGCCAGGATAAATTCTGATAAACTAACTGAAACCAATTCTTAATGCTTTCACAAACATTTACCACTGGGACAAGCAACAAGCTACTGACAGTTATATGTTCCATGTCCATCTCGCACTGAAATTTTTACAGTATGCGACTGTCTCGCAATCTGACAAGATCAACATTATACTTCTGCATAGTAAGCCAGTAGTAATAGACAGAGCTCAGATGACTATTTGTACGAGGTGCAGGAAGAAAATTAAGGTAGATCAGGTTTGTTATAGGCCTACATTCAACCCTTGCCGGTATCCATAAACTTAGCCATTTATTTTTGGATTTTCAAGTTTTCTGTTTTGTTGCGACTGACAAATCCCCAGACGACCAAAATTATACAGCTTCTGCAAGAGCATGCACATTTTTGGTAATATTTTTCAATTTTATGCTAAATATTTCCACATTTTTTCAAGTTTATGCAAAATCTTTTCGTTAGTAAAATATTTTTTATGCAAGCGATATTTCTCGAGACGTCATAAACTGCGTAGCCTTTGCCAAGGGCATACCGAAGGAAGTCAGAATCGAGATTTTGGCGTCAGGTATCAAATAAAAATTTCTCGTAGTTGTGACAGTTTTTCCTGGTATTCATTATTCAAAAGCGTAAGCTTCTAAATAATAAACCCCAGTTGTACTGCATTTCGTTACACCTGTATTCACTTAGTGGGTTCGCTCATAGATGTAACCAGGACGGTACTTACGAAAGCTATGTTCGCTTAACCTCCCTAGAAGACTTCTGTATTTAACTCAATAAACAAATACTCATACATATTGGTTAAGTCAGATTTATTATAGAATGAACACAATACGCATGATCGTACTCACCAGATAATTCAACTTCATATTTTCACTCTCAGAATGGGTTCGAACACAGCAATACAGACATACACACTTGACAGACTGAAACTTTCGATATTTAAACAAATCATTTCACTAATTCTGTCAAAGAAGATAAACCACACTCATTGTTCTGCTGCTAACGATATCTGAATCATGACCAGAGGCTTAGTGCGTTTTCCTAAGTCAGACTTTTTCCTGTGTCGTTTCCTAAGTTTCGCATCACGATTTTGCATGGTGGCGTTATAGAATCAACTTTGTTCTGATTTCACAAATCAGAACAAGTGGTTAATGTTTTACTTTATCATTATGAATTTTCTATGAGGGCTTTTGATATTTGACTTAAATTTATTAAACTTAGTGACATAATTCTCTTATTTTTCATGACTCACAGTATCAAGATTTTGTTATTTTAATCATTTTATAATTCAGAGTAACATAGTTTCGTCGTCTGAACATTTTCATGGTACAGAGAGACAGAGCTCCGCCGTCTGAACACTTTCACGATTCAGAGCAACAGAGCTTCGCCGTCTGAATATTTTTACGATTCAGAGAAACAGAGCTTCGCCGTCTGAACGTGGTGTGGTCCAGAGTGACAGCGCTCCGCCGTCTGAACGTTTTGTTGGACAGACTGTCAGAGTTTCACCTTGTGGTTGGTGAAGTCAGTGACCTGTCCACAGTAACTTGGAACGCGCGTCAAGAGATCAAGCCAGACAGCATTTTGTCTCGCGACCTCAAGACTTCCAGAGGAGCACTACAAGGACTGAGCAAGGCAGAGGCCTTTTGACGATATCAGTCTTGTAGCGGGCGGCCAATTTGGACAAGCCAAATTTGCGCTGTCGGGTGTCAGCATCTCCCCCTGACAAGCTACTAGTGTCGACCAAAAGAAGGAGTAAGTTTTACTCAAAATCTTAGTCTGAGCTTCTTGACTATGGTTTCCGAAGTTCCCAGGTACGTTAGGTACTGACGTAATCCCAAGCGTGACCACCGTCTCACCCCGTCGAGCTAGGAGATTGTCAGTGGCAGATCTCATTTTACTTCAAAGACTGACAAACTCAAGGCAAGGCAGACCAGAGAAGGAGTCCTCAGTTCAGAGAAAAGTGAACTGCCTAAAGGCCGAAAATCGACCCCTTTTATAGGCGGATTGTCATGTGACTAGTCACAAGACTTTTCTATTTTTAGTAACAATTTAGGGGCGTGTGGTCACAATTCAGAAATTACGTTATTTCGTATACTCTTGATTGGTTAATTCAAACAGTTTGCATTATTTGTTTTTGTTGCTTGGCAACAGTGAAAAGGGCATATTCCTGCTGGTCTGGATTAGTCCTTTTGAATCAGTTGTTTTTCGTTGCTAGTCAACGGCAGGATGTTCTTCGTCATACTGGTCACGTTTTGTTCGGTAACGAACTGGATTCAGTTTTTGCTGTTTTCTGATTTCATGGGACATTTGACTGGTATGTGTATGTAAATGTACAGACCGTAAAGTGTCTGCTACATAGCGTACAATCCGTCACTTCGGCAGCAAGCCACTATTAAGTGTTCATGTTGTTTTTTACTTTGAGGTTGACTTTCTCGAGTTTTTTTCTGAGCTGTTAACACCACGTTTTACTAGTATGCTTTTGATATACCTGTGCAAAATTATGTTGACAGTTTTAGATGTTTTAGGGTTAATTTTGACTATTACAAAAGGGATGTAGAAGTCAAGGGAACTGAATCGTCAAAAAACAAAACATCGAGGAATTATTGTGCTTTCAACTGCACCGACACTTCAATGGAAAACCTTCGAGACCGACAGGGACATAATCTCAAAAAAAGTAAGTGTGATGTGCTGTCGCGAAAAGTTTACACAGTTGATAAAATTGCTCCTCGTAAAGTAATAAATTAAAGCTCTTGAAGCAACCGCTCTGTAAATAATGATCAAAACTGATGTACAGTATAACTTCCTATCAGTGGCGTGCAGAAGTCTGGTGATGCCCGGGGCGACTGCTTGATTGGATGCCCCACTACCAAATTCTAATATTGAGCAGTGGCGTATGGTGGTCATTGATACTGGATATGCGCTGTTTGTGACGTCACAATATGACGTCATATTCAGGTTTGCAACCAAGGTTATGGGGAAGGTTGCATATCCAGAGCATGCATATCCAGAGCTGCCGGAACAGCAGTAGAGCAGGGGGAGCAGTAAAACAGTTTAGGGCAATGGAAAATTATAAAAAACGAAAAATCGTTACCTGTAATGTTTGTTTCTGTTCATCAACAATGTTGCCCTCAAAAATAATAGAAATTATAGAAAATCGTTCTGAACTTTCTGGGTGCTCGAAAGGCTGCAATGACTATGTTTCAAGTGGATCTTGATAAACTACGAAATTACCTATGACACTGTTATGAAAAGCAGTTCTCTAGTTGGTGCAAGCACACCCCCAAAAGTTTTGATTTGCTGAAAATCTGGGCAACATCCCTGAAAATCCGCGTAAAAATGGCGCCCAACATTGCTTGGCTTCAAAAAATGGCGCCCAAGGTTTGCAGAAAAACTCATGAAGACCTTTTTCGAGTTCACACCAAAAAAGGCCTTAATGATCTCTGTGGGAGAGAATTTGTAGGCAAAAGTTGCACAAAAAACTTTTCGTTTTTTAATTATGTGGCTGTTATATGTACAATTGCTAAGTAGAAAGAACAGATACGGACTTGTGTGGAGCCGTTATGATCAATCCGCCTGAACTGCCAATTGATGACGAAGCTCGAAACGAAGCACATATGGCAAGCACAGGTGTGCGACTGCATTAGCACAAAAAACGAAACGGGAAACTATCGATGCATCATGAAATCAGCTAAAGCAAGCTCGTTGAAATAGGACAGTTTTGAGATTTGGCTCAGAAAATCAATTAAACGTTCATAATTATTATCTTCAGTGTTGATGTAATTGGTCCCAACCAAAAAAATCACTCATTTCAAAAAGCCCATTTACAAAAAAGCAGTAAAACCCACCAAAATCCCACTCTTAACTTTTCCTTTGAAAATTGTACTATGAAGTAAAAAGTAAAATAAGCTGCATACTCTATGTTAACTGCGTTTTTTTATGATGAAGCAAAACGAACAGCAACGAAATTTGAAGGACTTGAATAAAGAGAAGAATAATTCCAACAGTTTGAGTAAATTCTACTGGTTATTTTCTTCAGCTCTGTAAAATCGATATATTTTAATCAATTTTTCTGCCTTCTCTGTATCCGAGCTGTTTCTGATGTTGGACCATACCAAACCATACAGTATATTGAAAAAATACACTATAGCTGCTGAACTAGAAGGGCATGTGCACAAACGTCACGTGAAATTGCAGAGTTTGTGCGGGAGTGGCTTTTCTCTGTTTGCTGTGCGCATTCTTGCTACGTTTTGCCACTTTGGAGTGAACTGACCAACAACACTTTACGAAAACAAAAATGGGGTGCAGTATTGTGTGATTCTGCAAATGGTGATATTGCATAAAACAATAAAACAAATCAGAATGTTTTTTTTTTTAAAGAACAAAACCTGTTTCTTTTCAATAAACCCCCGAAAAAACGGATTGTAAAAAACAGGAGGGTTGAATTTTTTTTTTTAAACTGTGTTTTTCAACCCTGACTATCTTTCAAAACTTCATCGTGATTTTCTCTTGATCGCACGATCTGGAACAAGTCACGTCACTTTTGAGTGGGCGTGCGCTGTACACCTAGAGTAAAAGACCCTGGTAATGAAGAAGCTGAGAATTACTGGCATTTGAATACGTAAAAATTAGTGTTGACAACAAAACAAGTTTCGAAAAATTAAATCCATTCAGCATGTACTGTATTAGTAGACTCACAATAGGAAAAATCATCTGGTTACAGCATTTGAATTTTTGTAATTTCACTCTTTGGATGCCCGGGGCCGTCGCCCCGTTCGCCCCCCCTCTGCACGCCACTGCTTCCTATCTTTGAATCAAAAGGAATCTTTTCGCTACGAAGAATCAGAGACTATGGTTTCAACCAAGTGGTGGCCAAACGTTTTGATTCGAAGGCTGAATTTGCGACTGACTGGCCACAGTAAGACCAGATGGTGCGATTTACGTAATCTATTTGCTTAATTACCGACTTGCGTCGTGGCGGAAGCCACCTGTTCTAAATAACGCTGCTTGCAGTTAAGAGATGCTGTGTCAGGCAATCAACAAGAGCTAGGCAGTAGCCAACGCTGCTAAACTTCTGACCACAGTCGAAAACATGGTGCTTGAAAAAAATGTGCAAGTTATTTGGCGGGCCAGATTAAACCGATCGGCGGGCCGGATGCGGCCCACGGAGCGTAGTTTGGCCACACCTGGTTTAAACAGAGGATATATTTTGCCTACTGAGTAACCATCTTGATTCCTATTAAAACAAATCTTTTTTAATTGTCGAACTTAAAAAATTTGCAAAGTATGGATCAAATATGAATTGCAAAAAACATTAAGTATCGAAAGATCAACGTTGCCAATTGCATTGCCAGTTTCAAAACGTTTTGCCAAAAATTTGCCATGAATTGGGCAAACACCTGCCATTTTGTTTGTCAAGCATCTGGCAACCCTAGTCGAACGTAATCCGAACAGCAAGAATTGACCGCCTGTCGATCTCATGATAAATGCGCTGCAAGGCATTTGAAACTTTGACCGGAAGATGCCTCTGAGCGCCAATGTGCACCCCATTTGACTTATTTTCACGTTTTTTTTCTTCTCTGTTAGCTGTTTACCTCAAAGTTTTGATGTTAGAATGCCTTCATCGAGTTTTTTTTAGTTTGACCTTGCTGACCGCAAAGACAGTTTGAGAGACCGCAACTATTTTATCGGAATACCGAGATGATCGCAAAGCAAGATTTAAGTGTATTTTGATGGTGGTAGTAAAGCGAGCTTCTAGTGTATCTGAAGAGACTGTTGGAAATATTTGACAGACCTTTTCGATCTCTTAAAACAATAAAACCTTTGAAAAAACACTGATGGAGATCACGCTGAAAGTTGGATTGCGTAGGAAGTGACTGAGTGAAATGTACTAGTATAAGCGAATGCGACACCATCCAGGAACGTCTCATTGACATCCAAAGCAACGATGGCACCCGTACTATATTTCATTCACACGATTGGTCGTCACATTTTTGAGTAAATTGCAGTAAGCGTTTTCCAGAACTTTGGTGAAAAGTGAAGCTAATATTACTACTGGCGTTTCCCACGATGTATATTGCTGAGCAAGGTCTCATCCGAGCACTGCACAAGTGCACATGCGCAATAAACAGGCTTGCAATCGTCTTGACATGAACAAGACCGGGGAAACGCCATACGACCAGCATGCAACATGCTTTGAAAAAGCTTGCAGATAGGCCTAAACACCAAGTGCAACGTTCGCATTAGTTGGAACCAGCTACTTTTTTGGAAATGAATAACATTTTTTCCACAAATGCATGTGGTTCGTTTTGTTTTGTACTAGCCTAACTAGATACCTGTTTATTTCATCAGCACTGAATTATATTCAAAATCAGTCAATATTTTCAGACAGCGCTGAAATCATAGGTAGGGGGCGATTTTCAAGCAAAGTTCCTGTAGAGGGGAGATTGTACAATAAAGGTTGAAGACCACTGGTTTAAATTCAGGAAAGCAGGCACCGCGTAGCAGAGCTGAGCGCACTGTCATATTTTGCGATCCAGATCCAGTCCTGAATTTTTAAAACTCAGTCCAAGTCCAACCATAGTTCAAAAAAGTTTAATAAATTTAAAATCCAAGTCCCCATAAGGTCCAGAATTTTAACAAAATACAACTTTTTAATGAAAAAATTACGGAATTCATTTCCATCCACTCAGTCCAAATCCGGTCCTGATCTTAAATTCATGAAGCATTTTACAGTCCGGATCCAATCCGAAATCAACGAAAGTCATCATAGTCCGCATCCAGTCCGATCCAAGTCCAATCCAATGCTCATCTCTGCTTCGTAGCAGTGTTGAACATGATCCGGTTTCCGGATCGCGATCCAACCGGATTCTGCAATTCAGAACCGGATTGGACTGGATTTCAAAAATATCTCTACCGGATCGGATATGGATATCCAAAGTGCGTTGATCAATGCAGTCGAATGCTTAATCAGAGTTTTTTCGGATATAAACCGGATTGGATCAAAAATTTTGATAGTGCTACTGGCTTAGGATCGGACTAGATTACACGATGAAAATATTGGACTGGATTAAGACCGCAAAATTCTTCGATCCGTTCAACACTACTGCGTAGCAGTGTTGAACAAATTGGAGATTTTTGCAATCCTAATCCAGTCCAAAGTTTTCATTGAGTAATCCGGTAGAACTGTCCAAATAACTGATCCAATCCGGTTTATATCCGAAAAAAACCTCTGATTAAGCATTTTACTGCAGTGATCAATGCAGTTTGGATATCCTTATCTGATCCGGTTGAGTTTTTTTCAAAATCCAGTCTAATCCGGTTCTGAATAGCAGAATCCGGTTGGATCGCAATCCGGAAACCGGATCGTGTTCAACACTGCCGGCGTAGTGTGCACTGTACAGTCCAGGAAAACTGACAAAATGGATACAATTGAAAGCTTTATGCTGTGTTACAGGGAGCCTATCTGCATCGCTTTGGACTATTGAGGCAAGCACAAGAGAAAGATATTAATTCAGGGCAATAAACTAGAGGTGGCCGGAGTCACTTTTTCAGACTCCACTCCTGCTCGAAAATTTTTGAATCCGGGTCCGGCTATTATTCAAATTTGAGAATCCGACTCCTGTTCAGATTCTGGCTACAATCATCGATCCAACCGTAATTTACCCATGTTTTTACTTAAGAAATGACCACATAAGAATAGACCACACAGACTCCTGCTACTGCCGAAATGGAAAAGTGATTCCGGATCCGGGTCCGTTTTTTCACAAATTTTTGACTCCAGGAACGGATCTGGGTTCGAAAGAAAAACGCAGAATCCTGCCGGAGTCGACTCCAGCACTTCGGATCCGGTACCACCTCTGCAATAAACTAACAGAAAAGCAATCAGCAACAACAGCGTTCACACACTGTGCTCACTCTACTGAAACTAGGTTGCACTATTCTTGTATGAGGATAAGTGAATTAGTGAAAGTGAATTTCGATCATTCGCTTGTGGTGATGATCACAGTGACTTGAGACTTAAAGTATTATGCAGGCAGAGTGTGTGTATTTGTACTATGGACTTCGTGTCTGCTCACAAACAAATAAATTAAATTATTTATGAGCACCATCTACCGCTGACCACTTTGTTTGCACCAGAGGTGGCCGAAGTCACTTTTTCCGACTCCGCTCCTATTCCAAAATTTTTGAATCCGGCTCCGGCTATTCCTCAAATTTGAGAATCCGACTCCTGTTCAGACTCCGGCTACAATCATCCATCCAACCGTAATTTACCCATGTTTTTACCTACGAAATTACCGCACAGACTCCTGCTACTGCCGAAATGGAAAAGTGACTCCGGGTCCGGTTTTTCACAAATTTTTGACGCCGAGCCCAGATCCGGGTCCGAAAGAAAAACGCAGAATCCTACCGGAGTCGACTCCAGTAATCCGGATCCGGTACCACCTCTGGTTTGAACATCAGTGGTTTACGGATATGGAAATTTTGCAATCCTGATCCAATCCGAAACTTTTTCATCGACTCCATACGCAATCCATATCTGAAAAGATAAAATTATGGACTCTGATATCAAATCCGAAACCGCTCAATCAATTGCACATCAGCCAATATAATTGGTACTGTCTATTTTGCCTCATGAGGCAAAAACTGTGGCTATTTTGCCTGTTGTCAGACAAAAGTTGTTGAAGTGGTCACATGACAAGTAGGCTACGATATACAAAAGACAAGAGCTAAGGTTTGAGACTGAAGTAAGTGTTAGGTTTAGCCTACAGTTCACACACTGCAGACAAGAACAACAACAAATAACTTAAAGCTTGTCCACACTGAAACGATGACAGCACTCTTCCATTAAACTGAGCTGTTACAGACGTCATGGTTAACTAAGCAGGTCACGCATTCCCAACTTCTCATATCACCATTTGCACCAATTGATGTTCAGATAAAGGCAGAAATCTGCAGAAGTGTTTTTGCCTGATGAAGGAAAATAGACACTGCCAACGAACCACCACAATCGGATCATGATAGGCAAGATGTTGACAAAAAATGCACAAATCTTTTTCTAAATTGTGCTGGATGTTATAGTTGTACGCAATTCTCATATGCTCTACTGGATATCCAAATCAAACAATAGCTTACTGCTGCAACTAGCTTAAATGTGTGTAGCTGCTGGACTACTTGCAAAAAACAACAGCTATTGTACTTATACACCATCATTTTACTATGATCTACTAGCAAATGCAATTCAAAGATGAAACAAGATTCGCCTGGACAACAACGGGCTGCGTCATAACAAAACAACAGAATCATTTTCATCTTCACACAGTTCCGAATTACAGTGCATGTTGTTTGAAATTGAGATGTCCTCTTCCTCAGCCTGAAAGTTAGGATCCCGAGCAACAGGGAATATTGCATTGAACCGAGAGAATATAGAAAAATAAATTTTCACCAATATCATTTGCAAATAGTGTATTTTTTCTTCATAAAACTATTAATCCATTTCAAGTTTTTCTATGGTCACAAGTTATTTCATTTGGATAATCCGGTTCCGTATCCGGTTGAAGAGAAAACGATATCCAATCCAAATCCAAAAAATTTCCAATATCCGGCCGGTTTGGACTCCGAAATCCGGTGTCAAGCGAAACTTTTGACCTCTGCGAACTTTCTGACCTGTTATTGTTATCCAGTTATTTTGCTTATCAGAATACAGAAATAAAGTCTTGCATTTACTTTTTTGATGTATGTTGTGTAAATTAAAACATTTTGGCTAGATGTCAGATACCCAAAACAAGCTATAGCACGGGAATAACTTTAACCATTGAAAATATTTGGACTTAGTCTTTGACCTCTAATATTGTTCTTTTTCTCACCCTTGCCCCAACCCTAGCTCGACATACTTTCCTAAACACGAATTCCTAAGCCCTAATAATCAGTTTTATCGACGTATTTGGTATGTAGAATATTACTCTGTGCATGCGTACATGGTGGGAAGTCAGAAATTTCGCAAGTTAGAAATTTCGCTTGACACCGGATCCTGTACACCACGGTTGCACATCGGCGCTATCTCCAGGCCGCTGAGACCGCCAGAACTTGCTGCAATCTGCAAGCTCGACCAAAGGTTGTAGCAAGGAGTTAGCGGGGTGGTCTCAGCAGTGGGCTGTTGTTTTGTGAAAGTTTATGATGACAGTTTGTGGGTGGGTTGGAAATGAAAAACAACTAGTTAACAAAATGAAAGGCTATATTTATGAACTTTTTTCCATCATTATACACGACCAAGGTGAACGCTAACCTGAAAGAACCTACTGCACTCACAATCAACAAATGTGCTGACGTGATTCCTTGGTGACTGGTGTACAATACTCATACTGTTGGGTAATTTGCTGTAGACCAGGGCTATGCAGAACCAGGCTAGACATGAGAAAACGAGACAGAAGTTATGTGCAAATATTCAAGTGGTCAATCTGTTTTTCATATTTATTTTAGTACCAGTTATGGTATATAGTACCAATAATTGCCATTTCCAGTCGCAGACTCGCAGGAACAAGAATGTGATTTTCATGTTATTTTTTGGGCAGTGGCTACATATATGCCTGTGGATCTTGAAATTTGAAAACTTATTCATACGCCACCTGTGACGTAACAGTAACGCACGACGAGAGTGCAGTAGCGTAGGCTTGGTAGAAAGGAACTAAACATAAAAGATAAACCTTAACCCTAACTGTAGCCCTAACTCTAACCTAACACTAACCCCTAAACATAACGCCTATGCCTGAAAAAAAGTAAAGAAAAAAAAACAAAAGTAAGCCAAGGTGAGAGTCGAACTGAGCCAAGCCGTAACGCATAACCATTATGCTATGAGCAGCACGCATAACCATTACGCTATGAGCAGTACGCCATCTACCTGACAAACTGACCTTTTTAATTGAATTGCGTCAGGACAGGCGTATCCGTAGTCACCTCCTATTTTGCACAGTATAAAATAAGTCTATGTGCAAGTTGCATATATGGTATCATAATAAAAGGTTTCTGTGCTTATGATATATACACTATAAAGTATAGCTACTTTTCAAACTAAAGGCATCTACTTAGCATTTTGTTATTCATATTCGTCATTCTTTCAAAGTAGAGGCATAGTCATTCATTTTGCTGAATTGGCTGCATGAATGGTTATAGTTCAGTTGTAAATGCTGAATGATTTCATGCTCTTTGCTATTTTTATTCATTTTTTTCATAATGTAAGAATATAATTATAAATTTGTGAATTTTCGTAATAGGCTAAACGCTACTGCCATGATTTCTAAGTAACTAAGCAAATGTAAAATCTGTACTTTGGCATAATGGAGTATATATATATTTCTCATCCATGAAAATTCTCAGATGGCTACTACATGCAGCTCAATGGTGAGGTGTACATTGTGGTCTTATTCATGTTAGCTTACATCACTGCTCCATTAGTTTCAATACCTGGTTAAATAAGGTAAACAACATAAGGTGTGTCAAATATATGTTTGAAGTAAATATCTCTACTGTAAGTAAAAACTTTAAGTAGCAAGTTCTTATGTGTGACAAGTAAAATTTAGCACTAACAAAAATGTGTGTTTTATGTATTTATTGAAAATGTTTTATACGTGTCTCAGCATGTGTCCATGTACAATCTGTTGTGATAGAATTTAATGTCACTTTCAGGCTTCAGTCTATCTTCATTAGTTGTCAAATGAAAGAAAATGAAAATGAAATTGGGCAACAGCAAAGATTCTAACCATCTGCATGTCACTTTTATAGTTCTGCATGGAAGACAAGTCTTGTCTTGGGTCGTATTTTAACAGTCACAAATAATCCTGATGTGTGCATCCACGCAGTTGTTCAAAGCTGTAAATGGCCAAGCACATGACTTTTGAACTAAACTAACTTTCAGTGTTGATGTTATTTTGAATGAAAAATCACCACACGTAAATGTTAGGAAAATACCTTATACATGATGCAAAATTTCTTAATTCTCCTAAGGGATAACTCAGTGCTCATATTCAAGCATTTGATATTCTTGTGTTGTTTGCTAGATTATATTTATATTGATGTGGAGTAAAGCAGGAGTTATAGTTCTTATGTCACAGTAGGAATCAGAACAGATGCGAGTTAAAATTTGCTAAACAGAATCAGATGTGGATTCAGAAATGTGAAGAATGGGTACATCTCATCAATTGAATTTTTTCACTGCAGCTCTAACTGTTTGAGAACTTTGTCTATGGAAAGAAATCCTTTCTCAGCAAAGAATCAGACACTAAGATCTTACACAGAGTATATATTTCACCTACGAAGTAGGCATCATCAGCTCTTATTCAAATAGAATCTATAACTTTTGCCAACAAAATGAAATTACAAAGCAATTTTAAAGTTTTTAAATCAAGACAAAAACTTTGGTGTAAACCAAAATTAAGAATCGAACGATAGGAGAAAAAGGATTAAGATAGCCTTGACTACCGTGATTTCATGCAGGGTCGTTTTTATCAGATTTTGAGTGGAGGGGCTATAAACCTCGAACTAATGGTCCAGTAAATTTCACTAGTCTGCGGTCGATTGTCATCTCTTTCGTTTGTTCAAAGGACCTTTCATCGGGATGGGGTAAATGGCTTGTCTAGAGAAAAAGTGTAGGGACCTGTGAACAATTTCCTCTCAGTAAGTCTGTTAAAAAAGCCATGATTTCAAAAATAACACTGAGGTAGTTTATAGCACATTAGATTTTACACAGATTTTTGGAAAAAACATTTCATCAAGCTGCTCACTCCACTACCGCATTTCTTGTTTTTTTTCTAGACTAGCCTTCCAGTCTAGGGCATCTAAGACAAAAACTTAAAAGAATCAGAACTCTTAAAACTTTTAAAAATTGATTTAAAAATAAAAGAGTTACATTTTCAAACTCTTTTCAAAAATTAATTTTTAATCAACAAAGTGCCGCCCGGGGCCTGCCCCCCCCCCCTGTATGAATTGTTTCATTGGAACGATATGCAACAACTATGCATTAGAATTAACAACATGCTTTTATATTTACAAATTACATTTAATGTCACATTGCCATCATGTGCTAAGTAATAACAGTAACCAACTCTATTGTACGATAGTGTTCTCAGATTTAACCGCTTTGAAGAAAAAGATGCGAATATGTTGACTGTTAAATCGGTATTCTTAGAAATGTGCAAGCAGATTCAAACGTACTTCTTGGGCCAATCATAAACTCAGCACAACAGCACTATTTTTAATAGCAGAAACTTTTTGTTGTTTACATTTTACTGCACGCATTGGGCAATTTCCAAGCAACATGTAAATGGGGTATGCGTTTTTGTTTCTGATGTATAGTGCGAACCAGCCGTTATTGCCTTGCCCTGACGTTGGTAAATCTTTTGTATTAACTTGTTATATGAAAATCATATGACAAAAAACAGCAGAGATGTTTGTTTTTTGACAAAGCCACTTCGCAAAATACTTCAATTATGTGTTCGTCACAGCTCAGACTTCGTACAAAATACAACGTTACTGGAAAACGTACCACCGTCATATACCTCAGTAAATCCATAGTTTTAAGCTTTTAACATAATCTTTTCCGTAGTTCCAGATTCCTTAAACAGTGATCAACAATCATTGAAAACAAAAGAAGTTTTTTCAGAGTTACTTGATGGAAACTGTGGTTTGGTAAGATTGGATCTGTTGTTGTCAGTTTTAGTTGATTCTCGAATTTAGGCTAGATTCGAGCAAGAATTTACATCTTTGTAAAGATTAACATGGAAATACACTCTGGGAAACCGTGTATGTAAAGACTTGCTAATTACTTGTTTTAGTCATTCACAGACTCGTTTCGCAAACTTGTTTAGCCATAATCAAGCCATTATGTAAATTTCAAGGTTCGAGTCCACCCTCAGCTACGCAATAAAAAATAAATTATATGATATGCTTTCACTGTTTCAACAGATCGGTAAGTTTTCTTCCCGCTTACGCCGTTATTCCGTTGAGGACTTCGAAGAACGCAAATTTGTAGGCCGTGGAAGTTATGGAGAAGTTTGTAAATTTTTTCACAAAGAGCTGGAAACGGTTGCGGTTAAACGGATTTATATCACTGGAGACGAAGAAGCTATCAAGAAAAAGTGGATAATGTAAGTCACTGTTCCTTTGCTAAGCAGTTGATGTTGAACGACATATGCGTATTGCTTATACCAGGGGTGGACAATTAATTTGGTTCGGGCGCCACTTTGATAAGCCCACGTTTACCAGAGGGCCATATCTTATAATTTAATTGTAAAACAAATGAATAAAACAAAAAATAATGGTACGCAAGCAAAGGTTTTATTATAATTGCTCTTGTGTGAATACTCTTTATCCAGTGCAAGCAATTCAATGATGTTGTAAGCTGGAGGAAATTTCAGGTTTGAAGATTTTCCTTAATGCTTCCCGCGGGCCACTCAAAACGTGTGGCGAGCCACATGTGGTCCGCTAATTGCTCACCCCGGCTTATACCTTATATCATCGTACTACGTACATGTCTGTCTTTTTTGTGAGCTGTACAACTAAATTCAATTGATGATTACGCAGCTTACACCAGAGTTAAAGATCTTTAGGGATTGGGCAGTCAAACGTCGTCAAGGTTGTGGTAGACGTGGACAACTCAGTGCAGTGTCTTGTTGTGAGATAGTCAAAGACAAACAACTGTTGCTCTGCTTTGATCAGTATCTATATCTCTGATCTTGACCTTCCAAAGTGACACAGCTGGTATTGCGGAGGCACAGAATGTAAAATATATTCAATTTTTCTTTGTGTGAATCGCTAATGTTGTACAACTTTCAACACTTTACAAAAGAGTAGTAAGCATGCTTAGCTTTCAGATCAGTGGTTCTTAACCTGGGTTCGATGGAACCCGAGGTTCGACGGAGCCGTTTCAGGGGTTAGACAGAGGTCCTCTGAACTACAAAATTCAGCAAATGTTTCTGGTTATATTTTATTAATGACTATATGTCAAAATAGAACAGCAGGTTTTAATGTTTCAGAATTGAAATCGGGTCCCTAGAATCAGAGAAATCGGGTCCCTACAGGTCCATACCAGGTACCTAACATTTTCCTTAAAAAACCCTGGAACAGTCTTCAGTTTCATGGATTAGCGCAACACTGCCCATGCCATAAGAAAGTAAAGGTGCAGCATAGGAAATATTGGATAAAACTTGACTAAAAGCGCGGTTACGGTCACAGCAAGCTAATCACGACACTCTTTGCTGTACTATTGAATCACTTCATTTCTGTGATGCAATAATTCCATCATAATCTTGTTGGAAGGGTATCTTCACTGCACATTAGAGATGGCACGGGCCGCTAACAGTCCAGTCTTCGGGCCGTCCGCTAGAGGTTTCGAAACAGTCCGCTAGCAATTTTTTAGCCATGACGTCATTACGGGCCGCTTCAGTCTGCTCGCTGAAAATTTTTGTTTTTTGCAAAGTTTCAAAATCAAACAATGAATTTTTTTGCTGCTGTTCTCTCCATTTTACCGTTCTGCCAACGTTCCATTACACTTGTTTCCACGCAAATCAGTGAACCATGTTAGGGATCAATCAAAGCAACCAACACTTTCATTTATAGTCTGTCGCCGAGGTTTAGGTTTAGGACAAGTATTCCCAAACTTTCTACGGCCATGTGCCCCTTCAGCATTTCGTTATATGAGCATGTTACCCTAAAATTTCTTATGACAAAAAGGCTGAGGAAAATAAAAATGTATATATTTACTGTACCAATAAGCATCTACTGATTTTGACTGATGTTGAAAATAATATTCACTGATGTTGACCTGTGTATAAATGCGAGTATTTCGAAATGAATAATATGCAAACATAATTTTTCTCTTCCATTGCTAACCTCAAATGTGCCCTTTCAGATAATCTACCCCTAGGGGTACATTGCACCCCAGGTTGTGAACCCTTGGTTTGATATTAGGGGTTAGTCTCAGGTTAGGGTTTAAGGCAGGAGTCATCAAACTCCTGGCTTAAACTCAGAGCTGCTTCTTGGTACAGATTCATGCGAAGGTCTACCAGTTTGATACACACACTTCTGAAAATAAAAATTTGCATGGTTTATCTTCATATGATGTTATCATTAAAAATAAGAATTAAAGATATTCATCATTGTAAAGAAACTGATCATGTTTATGCTATTGTCAGAACAGGCCATGGGCGACCCACATGGTCCATACCGGCGACCTGTTTCCGGCGGGCACCATGGTGGTGACCCCTGGTTTAGGTTTAGTACGTTAGGCTACTAGCAAGTGTAGTGCAGCCTGGTGCACTCTTGTCATGTGTTAGTGTCATGTTACAGGCATCGGGCAAATAAGTTTTCAAAAGTGATTAGTGAAGGCCCCCTGGCGAACCTATGTCATGTGTCTATTTTGCTGCCATCTTGGCTATTTTGCCGCCATCTTGACGGCAAAATAGATACTGCCTACTTTATATTACGGGCCACAGGCCGGTCTGGGCCAGAAAATAAGTTGTAGTTTAGCATAAACGGGCCGGGCAGTTTCATGTTAGCTCCGGGCGGGCCTGGCTGCAGAAGTGCTGGCCCGTGCCATCTCTACTGCACATACTGCGCTGCACGGAGAAGTACCATGGCTAGAGTTATTCCCTTCATCAGCTTATAGCAAGGAAAAAGAAAATTGAAATTATCTACGTGTTGTAGGTAGTGTCGAGTGTATGGAGGACATCATCGTCCACGTCACGTCACTTTTAATAAATCGTAAGCATTCCAATGATTTGCTGGCTCTGAAAGTAAATCGATAGCGCCGGCTCAAAGAGATAACGGGAGTTTGGCATTTCTAAGCAATAACGTTGCAAACCCTCTTCTTAGTTTCTGAGCAAAACAGTTGCTACGACTGCTCAGAAGTCTTGTTTTGCCATCTGACTTTCTGTTGCTTTACGCTGTGGGTCTCACAACTGCGGCCCGCGGGCCAAATCCGGCACACGAAGACATTTTGTCAATAATGAACAAAATATATATTTACAAAACATTTGTTGATTTGGAGAATGTAACATATCCCGAAATAATCACATCACGTAAGATGTGCGGCCCTCGCCATGTTGTGTAGTATCTTATGCGGACCTGTGACAAAGTTCGGAGTTCCCTGCTTTACGCGGTAAAGTAAGTATGTGTATGGAATAAATAGTGCAACCAAAGGAAAGTTAAAGGCTTTCACGTCGACTTTGCTTTGCTTCCAGGATGCATTGCTTTCACGTCTAGCATTTACCGTTGTTTACCATTGCGCGCACTTAAAGGCAGTTCACACAAAATGCCTTGCAAAGCCATAGAGTTTTAATGATTTTTTCAAACTTGCTGATCATGACAGGGTAACTGCAACGACACTAGTCCAAGGCTAGTTGCACAGAAAATGCTGTGAAATGTACGAGATAAAATATTTTGTGGTGGAATCATCTTGTTTAAATTGTGCAGAAATCATCTTCCTGGATGGAAAAATAAGCACGTTTGGGAGAGCGCAAATGGGTTTTGGCGTAAACAATATATGGCGTGTGAATGAAATTTTGTGACGTCACAATGAAATAGAACTCAGTCTACGTAACCGACATACCGAAAGAAAACCTTTAACAGTGAAGAATCAGACACTAAAGTTAGCAAGCAGGGTAAATAGTTCGCCTGCTGAGCAGGCATTGTTAACTCTTGTTCATATACGACATAATATCAAGAGTTCAAAGCAAAAAAGCGTGCAGTTTAAGGGAGGACTTGATACATCTCATTAATACCGGAGCTTTCAATTTCCGTTGTTGGTTTTGCAAAAGAGACTATTTTTGAGAATGAAAATGGAGTGAAGGGTTACTTTGACATCAGAACTAAAATATTTAACTAACTTAAAGATGGAACTTTTTTAAAAAATAACGATAATAATATTTTCTAAGACCTTGTTTTTCAAAATCTTAGAAATAAGCACGATCTGGCAACCCTCACCAGGCACATTTCTTTCCTTCGAAGAAAAGACTCTTTCGCTCCTGGGTATTATTGATTTTCGTTAAACTTTACATTATCATTATCGTCCTATCTCGACTAAATATCATGTCACAATACCTTATGATATCATTTGTGATATTTAATTGACATCACTGCGCGTATTCAGTTCTCAGGAACAACGTGCAATCCGTTTAGAATTGCGTGGACTCGCAGAGAGCGAAAGTTAACCGCAACCAAATGTGGCGTCTGGTCACAATTTATAAAATACACGAAAGCCCACAGCAAACTACACCAGGTATTAAGAAAAAGCCGGTTATAGAGATTTTAGCCTCGTCACGGGTTAGTGCAGTGGCAGGCTGGAATAAGCATAAAAGCGCGTTGCGTCGCGGTGCAAACTTTAAAGATAAACTCAAGACTGTGGCGAGGCTTGGGTCTCTAGACCGGGGACCCACAAGATAGTGTTTCCTCCTTTTTCTATGTATATTAACGAATCTATGTCCACTTTTATTAACCATTTTAACCGTTATTTCTGTGAGTAATTCTCATAAGAAATCCAGTGTGCGCTGCTTTGGCCGGGGTCTCATATTTTTACAAAAACTTTCCTGTGAATAAATCCCAAAGAAACGTGTGTGATTAGCAGTAATAACACCGTTTGCGTTGAAATATGACTGTTCCTTTGCTGTGGTTTCATGGTGAGTGTATGCTTTATCTTGACACAGTGGTCAAACCTCTTGTTTTAACTAATTGTTGCAGGAAGATTGTGAAACTGCTATTCCTTCCAACTGACAGTTGCCTGAGTTTAATGGAAAATATTTTGAAAAACGTTCTACGATTCATTTTAAATTACCAATAAAGTGCCTTTTTTACCAAAAACGAATGATTTTGTCGACTGGTGGTAACTGACCCAGAAGGCCCTACCAACACCGAACAACAAAATTCAGCGATCCGGGACAGCTGTAGATTTTGTATGGCTCCGCTGGCGAGACGAAGGTGAAACATGTACATACTACTGACTAATCGATTACAAACACAATTATTTATCAAAGCATTACAATCATCCAGTCTCAAACTAAGTCGTTAACAATTTTACCAACACCTTGCAGGGTACGGACCGAAGCCAACATTCTCTGTCGGTTTAACCACCCCAACATAGTCTCGATTTGGGGGATTACGACATGGCCAAATGCAGTAGGTATAGTCATGGAGTATGTGGATGGTGGAAATCTGCTCGGGTTTCTATCTGATCCAGAGCGCTATCCGACTTGGAAATCTCGTTTGGAAATTGCTCAAGGTGTAATGTCTGCTCTTTCGTATCTGCATAATTACGAGAAGGAAAAATGGTTTTGTCACGGAGATTTAAAACCTGAAAACATCTTGCTGACGAAGGCCTCCCAGCCCAAACTATCCGATTTCGCGTCAGCCGAACTGCTGCGCGCCACCGATTCCTTCAGCACCACCAGTGATTATACCCCAACAAAGCAGTTCTCATGGATTTACGCTGCTCCCGAAGTCTTAGAAAACACGAAGCAAACAAGGAGCCCTGCCATGGATATGTACAGGTCAGTAAGAGAATAAAGCAGTGTGCATTTCTTTCGAGACGCCTTGTTCCGAATGTTTAGATATTTAAGCACAGGTGTATTCCTAAGAATGTTGTCTGTTCTCTTGCTGTACTTCACCCGATACACCGCCTCAACTTCCGGGAAGTTAGAGGCTCATCTATGTCCTGAAACAACATTTGAAAGTCGCGCTTTGTTGAACAAAATTGAGATTGAATTAACAAACGTTATATGAAATATTCAATGCATCAACGATTTCTAAGTTAAACCAATAACGTAGGTATGTTAGTTGTGGGGAGCATTCGTTAAAAATTGTGTAAAAAAACATGGTCCACAAGTCGTCTTAGTTAAAAAAATAAAGCCTTCTGCGCAGTTTTCGTTGTAGACAGTTGTCGGTTCCTTCAAAGGTTCTACTGACTGCTTGAGTTGTGTTAAGTCATTGGCATACAACCCAACCACAGCCAATCCAAGTTCTGTAAACCTTTGTTGTAGATACAGGTACTTATGTTAAAGCTAAGTATGAACAGCTGAGAGTGGCAGCGTGCGTCGATTTATCGTCTCATATCGCTTTCCATGACTTGACTCCATAGGATGTACCCTAACATATGACCGACATTGTTAAGATCAAATGTTACTGAGCCCGAGCTATTTCGATTGCAGCGCTGTTTCCCTAGAAACAACGCACCTGCATTATTCAAAATCGCTTTGCCTAATCACTATTGATAGAGGGTCAAACGGAAGCCTTTGCGGCAACTTTTAAAAAATAAGGTTCATCAATCCAGTGAACGAAGTTGTCGAGTGTGACAGAAATGACAAGGCTGTACGTGAAACTGCACATTGATTAACCTAGCTTGTGAGCCAACTTTCTCTTTTTGCTGGTCGCGATGCTGTTTCGTTGTTGGTCAGTGAAAAATTGAATAAGAATCCAAATGCTTTTTTGCAGCTTCGGAATGGTTCTATACGACATGATAACCAGAAAAACTCCATATTCCGACTGCGTATTCCCACAAAAGATACATGGATTGATTTTAGCTGGAATAAAGCCCAGTAAGCAGTTGGTTGACGAAGCAGAAACAGAAGCAAAGTCTGTGCAAGACAAATCTACTTTCTTTTTGCTGAAAACGTTAATGGAAGTGTGTACTGACAATGATCCAAACTTAAGACCCAGCAGCGAAAAAGGTTTGTTGTGTTTACACGCAGTTGATGAGGTGAACGTGTTTCATCATAAAAAAATTACCAACTTAACCTTTTATTTTTTCAGTCGAAATGGAGCTAAAGAGTGACTTGACCCAGGTAGGTTCCTCGTAAAACGCGTTAAACACCGGCATGGGATTCCGAAAGGGAGATCAGGGAGCCCCTGGATTTTGAAATTTGTCATTTTCTTATTAAATTTTTGTCAAAAAAGGTTGTTTTCTTAGTTTCGACTGAACAAAATAAAATTTCACCATTTTGCCGCCGCCCCTCTGGAAAAATTTTTTTTCGACGCCCATGATCACGTGATCACTGTCACGTGTTTCAAACCTTGTATGGAAGTTGTTCAAATGAACCTTGTGGAACCTTCAAAAATTTCAATGAAGTCACACCATCAAATAACATCCTTGCGCTGGTAATAAGCGATTGCTGAAGATTAAAGTCCACTTTGAATGAAGAGAAATACAAAGCAACCACTGTCAACTAAATGCTTAGAAATAACGTAAAGGAATTGATATATGATCATATGGTATATGATGAATTGATATATGATTTTTTATATATATGATGAATTGTTATATGACACTTATACTTCCAAACTTTGTTTCAGTTTTTTGCTTTCACTTCAAAATCCAGTACTGTGAACTTGGGGAATGGAAGTAACAAGAAGATTGAAAAAGCTTCCAAAGGTAAAGACGTTGCTGTGCATCCAACGTCCAGGCAGCATTGCAACCACGTGTTACGAAATTGATCTGACGAACAATATCGTACAGCTTTTCATTCATGAAAAGCGTTATAAGTGACTGAAATGTTTCTTCAGCTTGGCGTAATTAATAACTTTTTGTAACGTCTTTCGAAATTCCCGTATCATTATTAAAACAAACATTTTTGGACTTAATAAATCGCAAAGTCTCCTGCCAAAGTTTGGCTTCATTTCATCAACTTGGTCACATCAGCACGTGTGAAAATCTGTTAGAGCTTTGCGACGGGTCAGCGACATATAACGATATTTACTTGCTTCAGGTCAAAACTTTTATTTGCCCTTCAATCATTTAATGCATCAGACTAATTGATTACTGTTATTCGTATGAAGGAAAAGATTCTGTCCACGAAGTAGCCACAAGGAAGCCAACTCTGGATGAAGTTTTTGTTTCAGGAGGTTTGTCAGTTATTAAATCAATGTTTCACCTGAGCATGCTTCTGGATTCAGACATAAGTCATGCGTTCATTGCGTAACGTTCGAAAATAGTTTTCAAAAAATATAAAGCCATAGATCACAGCATTACACAAATGAAATCGCTAATAAGTTGCTTGCAATAAAACACAATATTCAAACGTAGCATTTGTCATTGTCTAGGAGTTTAACACTAGTTCACGCACAAACGTTGGTTTATGCCAGTGGTTCAATCAGGGATTCGCGAAGTTGAAGCAGGAGTCCACGCCCTATTCCTCCCCCCCGAACATACTGGTCAGCAACATTTTGGTTTCCGTCGAGGTAGCACTTGCACCACTGGGATAAGATTCGTTCACTGAGTGGAAATCTGAAATCAGGGTCTCCTTGCCACAACAACTTTTCAAGATAGTGCATTTTCCTAAAGCAAGCAATGTGAGGTACGCGAGAAAAAAACTAGGAAACTCCAGGAGTCTGCAAGGGGAAAAAGATTGGGAACCTTGTGTTATAACTTCACAACGATGGTACTACAATTTTTCTTAATGGTCGCATTTTAACAAAGAACATAACCAAAAAGTATTTGCAAGTTTTGTTTAAACTCATTTGTTGCACCAAAGGTTCCAGCTAGCCAGCTTTGTCTCTTATTAGCTTTTTCTTTTGTGTTTGGGATTCAGAGAGGTTGAAAGTAGGGGTACATTATTCCCTGATTTATCAATTTCCTGAAAAACTTACGTATTCCTGACAGACAATCATTTTTTTGTGTATTCTTGTTATACAGACCGATCGGCTGTGGTGAGCGACAACCAAACAGCGATACACTTATTGGAAACTTATAAAAACAACCTCATGGACGGAAACTTTGAGGAAGCAAACGCTGCCAAATCAGAACTAAAATCAATCATTTCAACTCGCACCAATGCTCAAGCTCAGGACTGCATCATGTTCGGCATCTTGATCCGGGAAAGGAAGCAATTTCTAGAATCGATCGCTTTCTTTGACGCGGCGGCCGAACTCTGCGAAAAAGTAGACTATCCTGATGAGTTTCTATCCAAGATGGAGAGGTGTGTGGCTGGATTGAAAGACACCAACGAATTAATGGCCGAACAAAAGCCAGAATGGAAAGCGGTAATAAGGACTCACTCTATTCCGCTCATGCGCGACATGCTTCTGATAATGAGGAACAAAGACGCAACAGTTGCGTGGAAATCGCTGCAAGTAGGATATGCAGTGCATTACATACACTGCAGCGAAGCCTTGGTCAGCCGGACCTATTATCACGAACCAGAACTTGATCACTGCATCACAAATGCGCGAATGCAACTCGTAATGAGCGATGACGGCTGAAGGAACAGTGATGTAGATTTCTGCAGTGAGTTCAGGTCAGATTTTCGCAGCCGAGAAATTAAGATCGCGGTTCGCTTTTTTGCTGCCATTCTCCATTTCAGAATATTGCGTGGATTTTGTTTTTAATACATGCGACTATTTCATCTCGCTATTCGTTACCAGTGGCACTTCCAGAGGCCAAAGCGAATGCCCGAACTTGAAGTATGCAAAGTCATAAGCATGGATGCTATTCACGACATTTGTTCATAACCAAGCAAAACGGTTTATGCGCTGCTTTTACGTTATCAACAACATGATTATGGGAAACAAGTGCCTTGTCACGATTTCACTGCATGTCACAAATGATTTTTAACGCATATACTACTTAGTCTCGAGTAATAACTGCATGTTCATGGTCGGTCGTTGTAAATGAACCTCAAATCGAAAAGAAGTTTTTGGACTTAACATTACTGGTCTTGATGTTTCAAGCAGGAATGAATGTGGCAACAAAAAGACATTATTTATGTCGCGAGAAGAGCTTTTTTTGGTTGTGTAGACGTATGTTCTGGATGGTGAAGCGTTGACATCACCTAAAAAACGATGGAAGTACAGTGAACCTCGGTTAATCCACATCTTCGCCAAAACCGGATAAAGCTGGTGGTACGAATGACTTTTAACGTGTCTTTGTAAAAATCTTCGGCTTATCCAGATTTTTTAATCTGGATCTTCGCTAATACCGGATAAAATTATCTTTTCACATCTTGTAAACCGGACTTTTCTGCACTTCCACCGTGTGGCGTTCTTGAATGCACTGGCTGGCCTCTAGAAAAGAGACCCGGCAGCTTTCAGAGGCAGCATAAGCGTGCTCACGATCAACAACGGATGTTTAGAATTATGGTAACAAAGGTATCAACTACGCGCAACATTCAACTAAACGTAGAGATGATTATTACGTCACACACGGGCATTAAGCGTATCACGTTGAATATCATGCCGTCGCACTGCGGTTTCAGTCTTCCGATCAGTGTTGAGTGCGCGTGTGTAGAGCGTTATTCCTGAGTGTATTGTACTCGGTAAGATGTCTGGAGGGCATTACCTTCCAAGTAGAGTGACTGCTTATGGACCAATCGCAGAAATCTCTGTGTCAGTCCAAAATCCCACATTTCTTCGCAGCCAAGTAATCTAAATTTGTGAACTTAAGATTGTTCATAACTGCCTGGATACGGCGGTTACTTGTCTAATGTACCATTGTAAATACGTCAATAAACTCGTTGTGCTTCTGCGAAAGTCTGCGTTCAATTTAAGTAATTTTCACCGATGTCTCAGTACTTAGATGACGTCAGGTTAGAAACAACCATCTTCGCTTAATCCGGATCTTCGCCTAAACCGGACAAAATCGTCGGTCAAATCGAATCCGGATTAACCGAGGTTTGCTGTAGTTTTCTTTATCTCAGAGCTTTTTTATCGCGTTAACAGGAAACCGTTGCTCCTGCGAAAGCTCGAGGAACTTTTCAAACGGTGAAATATTGCCGCAGAAACAATGGCCTTGTTCGAAAACGTTGGTTCACAATTTGTTTAAGCCTGCCGATCTGTGACTTGAAAGTTGCAAAGGCTTCCAGCAACGCCAAATAGCACTGTTGTTTGTGTTAGACCTCAAGCGGAATTGCGGTAAAACCCATAAGCCAGCGGTTCTTAACCGGGGGTACACGTACCCTTTGGGGGTACGAAGCACTAAAACAAGAGGTACGAAATTAAAGGCATTTGCAGGTGTTACGACAGTCCTTCCAATGATACTTTCATCCAGCAAAGGTTTCTGATTCACAGGGTTGGATGCAGGGCCCAGTTATTTTCAACCTAAAATCTACTGTATGGATGACAATGATGGCATGAAGGAAGATCAATCTGAAATAAAAACCAGTAGAAAAATTAAAATTAAGTTCCATTCAATACAGTTAAGTGCTTCATGGAGCACACAACTCAACACTTTCCCACAGTTAGCAAAAACATCTTTGGAAGTCCTTGTGCCATTTGCAACAACCTAGTTACGTGAAAGCAGTTTCTCAACTCTCTTACACGTCAAAACTAAGGTGAGGAATCTATAAGAGCCCGATG
>Ga0210059_1002854_pt1 | contig 27339 bp, 13 predicted proteins | sample Ectturendosymbi2_FD_188042 | JGI IMG/M metagenome (GOLD analysis project Ga0210059, IMG submission 188042) | Ecteinascidia turbinata endosymbiont from Florida, USA - Sample 2 (SPAdes) (version 2) | ecosystem: Host-associated > Tunicates > Ascidians > Unclassified | place: Key West, Florida... | reverse complement strand
AAGTATAACCACTACGCTACGAGCAGCACGCCGATTGGATGACAAACTGACCTTTTCATTCGAATTGATTGTGTCTTGCCACGAGACGGAATGTTCGACTGGTGGCACAATAACTTCAGCTGATCTGTTGCCGCCAGAATATTGACGGTAAGATAGATACTACCATATAAAAAACTTCATTCTCGGTTTGGTAAATACTGACAATTGTATAGATGTAGAGTCACTTGTTTGACTTTTATTTGGGTTTTACGCCTTTTCAGTTCACTTTCAGTAGTTTGCCTTGGATAATTTAAACACAATGGTTTCATGGACTTTTTCGAAATAGAATAAAGAAAGCAATAAGTATGCCTTATTGACGATTAAGTTATACGGTAGTAAATTTTTGTTTCACTCAGATTGCCATTGGCTAAATCTGAACCCATGACTGACTTTTAGCCTAATGCTGATTTTTAAAATTTTGCGTTGCCATTTTGACTGAGATAATTATCGATATTTTTGTATTACTCAAATTCATAGTTAGAGAAGATATAAGAATCAAACTCACTCAAGAAACAATGATACAGTAATAGTTCCACTGCAAAAATAAACCAATTTTTGTGTTACTTTTTATAAACCAAATTTTTGTGTTAAAATAAACCAATTTTTGTGTTACCTACCTTTACAGGTTAGGGTTAGTCTTAGCTTAGGATTAGGTTAGGTTTAGCTTAGGGTTAGTATTAGGTTAGGGTTAGGGCTACAGTTAGGGTTAAGGTTAGGGTTTATCTTTTACGTTTACTTTGTTTCTACCAAGCCTACTTCACTCCTTGTGCATTGTTACATCACAGATGGCGTATGAATAAGTTTTAAATATGGCAGTGGCTATAGATACGCCTGTGGATCTTGAAATTTGAAAACTTATTTATATGCCACCTGTGACGTAACAGTAACACACGACGAGAGTGCAGTAGGCTTGATAGAAATGAATTAAATGTAAAACAAACCCTAAACCTAACCTTAACCCTAGCCGTAACCTAACCCTAACCTAATGCTAACCTAACCCTAAGCTAAGGCTAACCTAACCCTAACCTAATGCTAATGTAACCCTAAGCTAAGGCTAACACCAACCTGTAAAGGTAACACATAAGCCTGAAAAAAAGTAAAGAAAAAAAAGTAAAGTTGGCAAGGTGAGAGTCGAACTGAAAACCATTGGCATACATAGCAGCCGTAACACATAACCCCTAGGCTACGAGATTCACACAATTGAATGACTGATTGACCCTTTTATTTGAATTACGTCAGGCCAGGCATATCCATAGTCACTTCCTTGATTTTAGGCAGTGGCTATAATAGATACGCCTGTGGATCTTGATTTTAGGCAGTGGCTATAGATACACCTGTGCGTGCCCTACCTACACTTGTGATGTAACAGTAACACACGACAAGAGTGCAGTAGGCTTGGTAGAAACGAAGTAAATGTAAAAGATAAACCCTAAACCTTACCTTAACCATAGCCCCAACCCTAACACCTGAGCCTGCAAAAAAATAAAGAAAAAAAACGAAAGTCAGCAAGGTGAGAGTCGAACCTAAAACCATTGGCATAGCAGTCGTAACGCGTGTTACGACGACTGTAACACGTGTTACGACTGCTATGCCAATGGTTTTAGGTTCGACTCTCACCTTGCTAACTTTCATTTTTTTTCTTTACTTTTTTGCAGGCTTAGGTGTTAGGTTAGGATTAGGCTATGGTTAAAGTAAAGTTTAGGGTTTATCTTTTACATTTACTTCGTTTCTACCAAGCCTATTGCACTCTTGTCGTGCGTTACTGTTACATCACAGGTGTAATACTAGATAACCCCTACGCTACGAGATCCAAGCCGTTTGAATGGCAAACTGACCTTTATTTGAATTGTGTCGGGCCAGGTGTATCCGTTACAATAAAAAATGTACAACAGCAAATTCCATGTAGATGCAGGTCAGTAAAACAGTCGAATACCATAGTGCAAGGTGTGATGAATACATTAGCAGTCATCTGCTTACCATGCAGAAACTTGACAAGAGCATATGTTACATCATAAACTAGTTTATTTGAGGGACAATTACATACTGATCTATACCATACCATAGGCATTAATTAAAGTAGTCGGAAGGCTACATGCCATAAGAAGACGGGGAATTAGCATTAATAAATCATGGATGAAGTTATAACTTGGGTTTCTGAACACTCTGAAAATAAAACAATAGTGGAGTGGCTGGTTTGAGCAAATACTGCCTTGATATGATACATTGCAGCATTGTCATGATATTGGTATGATGAAGTTGTATTCTACTGTTGCCTAACTTGCCTTAAAGTGACTTATGATAAATGTTGAAGTTTGACATTTACAACATTAACTTTATAATGAATATCACGGCCAAAGCAAACGATACAAATGACATATTGCAAACGTTTCGATAACTCTTGTTATCATCATTAGTGCATAGCAATGCTGATGATGATAACAGGAGTTATCGAAACGTTTGCAATATGTCATTTGTATCGTTTGCTTTGGCCGTGATATTCATTATAAGGCTATTTAGCACTTCCGCTTTTCATGTAAGAACATTAACTGATATTTAATAATAAATATTTTGGTATTTTTAGGTTAAAATGTTGAATATTTCTTTAGAATTTACTGGTGGAGCAGAACTGCTATTTGGCAACAAAAAAAAACACCTTGTGCAGCTTGAGCAAACTGATCCAAAATTAAAAGTGAGAGACCTGCTTACATGGATAAAAAACAATTTGTTGCAAGAAAGATCTGATCTGTTTATTCAGGGTGATTCAGTTCGTCCTGGTATACTTGTCTTGATCAATGATGCTGACTGGTTATTGCTTGGAACTACAGATTATGAAATAGAAAATGATGACAATGTTGTGTTTATATCTACTTTGCATGGAGGCTAAAATTATAAAAAATGGAGAAACAAGAACAATTTTGTGTTCACGGAGAGAAGGATCCAAGATGGAATCTGACATGATTTATCAATGAACGAAAATGCATGCATATTATTCTGTGCTTTCAACTCTCATTTACAGACTTCATTCCTTGGGATAGACTTTCCAACATACATTTTTGATCAGCCATTAGCAATTTAATAAAATTTGGCAATGCATTATATGCCTAATGCTAACGTTATCTACGAGGTAAAAACTGTAAATATACAAGAATGAAGAGAATGGTGCATATGCATATTTTGAAAAAAGGTTTAGGAAATAAACTGTACAGACAAGACTATTCACCAGTAAAAAAGTTTTCTCAAAGCTTAAATGCAATAATCCTATGACTACCGTGATAAGTATGAGTACAGTGTTATCTGGTGTTACAATATATATTTTCAAATGGGAAAAAAGATAAGTTACAGTTTGACTTGAGCACTAATGTAAGAGACAGGCCAACATTCCATGCAATTTGTGACTTGAGCATTAGTCCTGCATTTGGAATTAAACCTATAGCCCTATTGATGCTGACATAGCCTATGCTGTGAAAAAAAACATTCTCCATCATTCTTTAACCAAACCAGTATAAAAACATGTATTTCTGCTAATTGTTAAACTTTAAGGCATGTTCGCTGGTCGCCATCACACTAATTATAAACACAAGCTGTTTCAACTTGTTTGAGGTTTAATCTTGTACCAGCAATTTTTATATACCCTAAACTTAAAAAACCAGCTCAACTAAACTTATGTGTATTGAATGGCAGTAGATTTTAATACTATTGATGGTTTAAACAAAGAATAAGTTATGTTCTATTTTAACTTGAAAATGTGGTGTTATATTAAATTGAGAGGTGATCTCTATTTCATGTAGGTCATGTTGATAAAATATTAGTTTGTTTTTGTTCCAATGAGTTTACTTCGTGCTGTGTATTTAGTTCTATATAAGCAATATTGCTGGCCATAAACATGGTGAAATTTTAGTGTATTTTGGTATGCATGTAACATTCTTTCGATAAAAGGCCTGTATTGATTTATTAACACCTTCCAAACCAGTATGATTTCTGCCTGAATCCAGCAGTTTTGATGTGTCTTTGCGCAGGCATAACTCCACTTCTGATTGCACTAAAGATCTGTTTAAACCCTTAAAATAATCAGCAAGCCTTTGAGTCTGCAATGAAAAAAATTTTTGGGTTTTTGGTGTTTTTGTGAGTGACATTGTAAGTGGAGTAGTTTTAAGTTTTTTGGCCCACTTATCTGGCCCTAGGCCCAAACTGTTAGTTGGTAGTATTTCACTCAAGTTTTTATTGGAAACTAGGCTAAAATCCATAGTCTTTCAATACATTGGATGACTTGCTAAGGTTTTGGGTTCAAAAGTGATGAAAAAAAACATAAAAACACAACTAAAACCACAAAATAAGTATATAATTAAAACATAATTAGGTAATTAATTTGTTTATTTTAGGCCATAACTTCTGAAGCAGAAACATTAGAAAGTTGATCAAAGTCTCAAAAGATTCAGATTCTAGCCTAATTTCCAATGAAAACTTGAGTGAAATACTTCCATCTAGCAGTTCGGCCCTAGGCCAGGTAACATGAGCCACAATGGCCAAAACCTGCCTCACTTATGATGTCACACACAAAAAACCCAAAATTGTATTGTATTCAGCTTTAGCCGCCAGTATAAAACATTATACATACACAGGTACATCAACAAAAGAATAAACGTGGGACAGGGACACCGAAAAACCCGAAGGTTATCTTGTCAAGGTGTCCCTAAAAATATTTTTGCATTGCAGACTCGGAGACTTGCCAAGTCCTTTGAGGGCTTGAACAGCTCTTTGAGGAGTTATGCTGTTGCTAAGAAACATAAAATATGTTTGATTTTAGGCTGATTTCCAAGTACAATATATCCGCACACTGGCAGCGAATGGATTAAATGAAGTGCTGGCCCTAGGAAAAAAGAAAAGCAAGGTAGCAAGCAAATGTGGCATATGTCTGTCAAGTGCTCCTTTGGCCATTTTTAGCAATCATAATATCAAGTTGGAGACATATTCAGAGTACTGGTGCTAGGTGCTAGTATACCTATTGTTCCCAATAATGAAAGAAGTGTGTTTACAAACTGGATCTTCAAACTCTCTGCCTGTCAATACTTTGTATCAGGGGTGATCAAACCGCAGTTCGCAAGCCGCATCTGGCAGGGGCTCTTCGAATATTTGCATGCAGCTCTTTGAGCTTTCTGAAAACTTATCTATTTGTTTTTTATTTCTATTGTAAAGTGGTACTGTGGCAGCTAGTGTGCCCCATAGTATTACTTTTGCAAGTTGTTCCAACAAGAATTTATGATGTCATAGAAGCATAGATTGCAAAAAAATATGTTTTTAGATTTTTATGTTGCAGTTCTTCATAACTTGGGTTTTATGATATGCAGCTCATACACAGAGCAGGTTTTGCCACCCCTGCTGTATACGTTAACTTTAGAGACAAGACTACTTTCAAATTAGACTCTGAAACAAGGCTTTAATTTTTTCCAAAATCAGGTAACCACCTCCATTTTCAGGCTTCAGAAGAATATTAAGTTCTTGTTTTTAGGATGGACCAAACCAGCTAAGTAGCCTAGGGAATCGAGCGCATGCCACAGATGCTAAAAGGCTAGGTTCTCAGGTCACACCAAAGTTTTGAAAATTGGTACTTGTGACCTGCTCAGTCTTGTGCTCAGTAATAAATGGGTGCATGTGAAAGGTTCATGTGCAGTGCTGCCATTGGCATGCCACCAGTGCAGTATTCACTGTGAAAGTAGCTGCATGGCCTATAGTGCAGAGTAAGTGGAGATGGACAGTTAGAGCACCCATAGACCACTCGTGATACTCGAAATGGAGTACAAAGAATGAAGTATAATGAAGTTTTCTAAGGACAGAATGCTACTTGCATTTAAACAGTCAATTCTTCATGGCAGGTTTAAAGCATGGGGCATTTTACAAAATGTTAGTTCTGAATGTGTTATTGAAAGTTTCAAGGCAAAGAGCTTGAGACCAAGACCTTCAACCTATGAGATCCAAATGTCTCAAGACCAAGTCTTGAGATTCCATTGCTGCTACCTATTGTCATGGTTTTCAGTTCAGTTGGTGTATGTGACTGCATGTTTGTGCTCTGCTAATATACTGTAGGAACCTTTTAACAGTTTGTCATAATTGTTGTGCTCATTTCAAATTGATGTTCATGCATCTGCACAGCTGCTTTTATCAAATGTTCTATTCTGCTAATTGATTATTCTATGCTAGCTGAACTTCTGGTATAAAAAAAATGGATTTGCCAAAACCACCTGAAGGTAAGTTTTATGTTTTATTCAAGCTATATGTACGTATACTTTGAGTTACAACTAAACTGCATTCAGTGGCACATCTAGCCTGGAAATAAGGGGTCTGTCGCGGAAGGGCAGCTTTTGATACCACTTTTTCAGTACAAAACTACACTTTCTCTTAAAGACTAGAAATCGACCGACAAATTTTGCGATGTTGCCAAAGTACTATATTGGCAAAATTCTGCCGATATACAGTATATCGGCAATATTTCCTCAGAAAAGCCACTACGCTAGTTTTCCGCACGGAGTGTTTGGAGAGCTGTTCAAACCCTTTACGGATTCAGCAAGCCTTCTAGTTGACATCGAAAAAAATTTTGTTTGTTTTTGGTTTGGTGTTTGCTGGGGAGAACGTCACAAGTGGGAGTCACCTTTACCTGGCCCTGGGTACCAACCCATTCACCCATTCTTTTGGCTCAAGTTTTTTCGGAAACTAGGCCAAAATCCGTGTCTTTAGAGCCCTTGAATGGCTTTCTAGCATATCTGTAGCCAAAATTATGGATACAAAAATGAAAAGTGGTAAAAATTTCTGCACCCACGAACTCCAATTTGGGTTGGACACACCCCTTCTCTATATGGACAACACTCGCCAGTGGATTGATCTAGAGAGCTGTTCAAATCCGCTCTAAATCAGGAAAGACTTGAACTTTAAACTGAAAAAAACAAATTTCACCGTGCGATTTCGGCCTTTCTGGCCATGTTTACAAAACCACAGGATGTTTTGACATGTTTTGACAGGTCTGTCAAGATAAGCCATGACGTCAATGTCCCGTGGGAGTTCAAAAATCAAACCGAATCATTGGCGTGAAACCGCGCAAGATATAAATGCATTCTGGGCTATAGTATGAGCTTTTAGAGGGTTTGATGGACATTCTAGCGTTTCTAGTTGATAAATTATGGCAAAAATGGTAGAATATTAATTGGGGAAATCCCCACTAATCCCCTGGGAGTTTCCTGTCATATTTGGAATATTTTTGGCATAACTTTTGAACCAGAAACGCTAGAAACTCAATCAAGGGCTATAAAAATGCGTATTCTCGCTTAGAAACCAAAAATATTGCGAGCCAAAATATTGGCGCGTTGGATCGGATGATGACGTCATAAAATTAACCAAAAAACATATACCCCTGTCATGATCCCAGTGGCTCAAAACCCCCCAACAAATTAATTTTTTATTTTATTCTGAACTATACGATGCCACTAGTCATTACGGGGTTGAACAGCTCTCTAGCTCAATCTGCTGCCCAAAGTTTTCCCTGAAAGGGAAAAATATGCCTTTTTTGAAACCTTTTGAATTTTGCTAAAAACTGAGTTTGTTACCTATAATTTTGGCTACAGATATGCTAGCAGGTCAATCAAGGGCCCTATAGACACGGATTTTGGCCTAGTTTTCAAGAAAACTTTGATTCAAAAGGATGGATCAATGGGGCCAGGTAAATGTGGCCAAAAATTTGAAAACATGCCCTCATTGTGACGTCACCTCCAGAAAACGCCAAACCGAAAATGAAAAATGTTTTGAGTATAACTGGATATGTATTGTTCCTTATTTTCCTGCTGTACAAATCTTTTCAAGATAATTCTATAGGGATATATGAACTCAAATGCAATCTTCAGTGTTGGGGAAGCAAGCCCTTTCAGGTTTATTTTTGCTGATATTGGTTGACTGCTACAAATATATTGTACCTGGAAATCGGGCTAAAATCAAGCCTATTTCGGTTGTCTTTAACAACTGCATAGCTCCTCCTTGCGCTAGAGAGCTGTTTAAACCCTCAAAAGATTTGGCAAGTCTTCTAGTCTGCAATGAAGAAAAAAATTTTTGGTTTTGGGTATCAGGTTTTTTTTGTGAATGACATCATAAGTGAGGTAACTTCTTGGCCATTTTGGCTCATGTTACCTGGCCTAGGGCCTAACCACCAAATTGAAGTATTTCAATCAAGTTGTCATTGGAAACTAATCTTGAATCTGAGTCTTTTGAGCACTTGATTGACTTCCTAGCATTTCTGGTTCAAAAGTTATGATTTAAATCAGTGGTTCCCAAAGTGGGCGGCACCGCCCCCATGGGGGTGGTGAGAAACTCTAGGGGGGGGCAGTGAAGTAGAAATGGGTGGTTGGGGGGCAATGGGAGACCCAGTTAATAATTACATTTATGTGGTCTTACAAACTTTGAGTGACCAAATGTCATAAACTTAGCGTTTTGGAAACAAAACAAGAGAAATGCTAGGAGATAAATTGATGAACTGCAGTTTCCATCACTAAAGGTAACCTGCCCAGTAAAACTGCCCTCTATAATGAAATGAAACGATTATGATTGGAATTTTCATCAGCTGTACTTCTTGGCGCGTGTAAACTGCTACTTAAAAATGCCTGTTTCGTTATAGTGACTATCACCGGTCAGGTGTGAGAATGCACGCTTGCACTTAGAATCAGCCTGTAACCAAAAGCATGAGCTAATTTTGGATGAGTGGTTTAATGATCATAAATATAATAATAACCTTGTACGAGTTCAATTCGAAAGTAGAAAGGCAATTATATGTGTTACAGATAGTGTCAGGTGCCAACAAGACCCCTAACACTATCTGTTTTCAAACATATCAAATATTCGATACAAAAAAATTGTTGATATGTGTGCTATGCATGGTAGGGGGGCGATAGAAATTTATTTGTCAGAAAAGGGGGCGCTAGCTAAAAAAAGGTTGGGAAACACTGATATAAATAAACAAACTAATTAATTATCTAATTATGGGATTAATCAATTATTTTGTTTACTTTAGATCGTAACTTTTGAACCCAAAAACCCAGAAAGTCATCCAATGTGTCAAAAGACTTGGATTTGGAACTGAATTTCTGAAATTATGATTTTACTTCCATTGTTTTTCTCATAACTCTAAAACATTCCTATTTATGCTCTGATACACAGTGGTGTGCTGAATGTGCAGGACTGTTGTTTTCAGACTTTTATGTAAATGCTGATATGGTTTGTGTTTATTAGGTTTTCACAGTTATATATTTGCTTTGTAGCTACGGTAGATTAGAAGTTTGTTTTGATAACTTGTCTTTTCAGATCCAGAAGTAAAAAACATCATTGACAAATTAGCAAATTTTGTGGCTCGCAATGGAATCGAATTTGAAAAGATGACTAAAGAGAAGCAGAAAAATAATCCCAAGTTTGGCTTCTTATTTGGTGGTCTGCATTATAATTATTATCAATTCAAATTATCAACAGAACAACAAAGTAAGTGCATAAGTATTTGACTAAGGTAATTTACCTTTTTTCGAAGAAGTTGCTTTTAGGTTGAGGATTGGTTGACTTTATTTGTAACTTTTTATATTTATGCGTGATTTCATACCTAAGTTATCTGTATGGTTTTGCTTAACTATAGAAAATGAAGCTTCTATTTTTAATAACAAGTGTGCTTTTATCATCAATTTTGTAGCTGTTTGTTAGAAGCAATTCCACAAATCACTTGCAACTTAGATGCTTCATGTTTTGACATTTTAAACTGACTTTGAAGTAGGGATTGTATAGATTTGTATTTTTTCATCAATAGCCAAGCATTGTTGACACCTTTGCTACCAGTGTATGACATACTCGTTCTTTGAAATCATACATTAAGCTGCTATTTTCACGACACTTTGCAACTCCTTAACTCGCCAGTCGATTATTCTGGAGAGCTGTTCAAACCCTTAAAAGACTTGGCGAGTCTTCTAGTTTGCAATGAAAAAAAATTAAGTTTGGTTTTCAGTTTTTTTTTGTGGGTGACTTCATAAGTTGGATAGAGTTAGGCCTTTTTGGCCGAGGTTATCGGCCTGTGAGCCACAAGTGTAAGGGGGAAGTATTTCACTCAAGTTTGAAATTCGGAAATTAAGCTAAAATTTTATTCTTTTGAGCCTTTGATTGGCTTTCTAGGATTTCTGGTTTAAAAGTTAGGGTAAAATAACCAAAACTTGGGTAAAAATTCTGTTTGGGTAATTACCCAACTGTCTAATGGCACTTAGCAATAAATATAAGAGCTTTAGTTAAAAACGGATCTGACGCTTTAGCAGTAGAAGAGTTAGCGCTACGTTACAAGGAGAGGTGTTGCTTTTGTTCAGAATGAACCTACAGATATGAGTGTTGCAGTAGGCTATGTATATAATTAGTACAATTAAGTTTTTTTCAGAGGAATAATGTAATTTAACCCTAGTGGAAAGCACCTTTCCATAATGCTGATAACTAGCATGTGAACAGAGATCATCCACCAGATACAGTACTGGTAAAAAACTCAATGAAGCTAGTGAGGTTTTAATGACTGTTGTTGTTGACTTTTGTCCAGTGGGCAAATGCACAACTATATTGGCATTGCTGTGCATTTCAAATGAAAAGCTACACAATGCTATGCTGGCTTGTAAACAATCCAAACATCATCACACAGCTGAAAACATCGTAACCCAGTTTGAAGAAATATTCAGTAATTTTGAAATTATTAGCAAATGGCTTTCAGTGTTGCTGGATGAGTGTTCAAGCCTGATAGGTGTCGTTTACTGACAAATGATTTGAAATGTTGATGTTTATCAACTGTAAAATATATTTAAAAACATTGACTATTTTTGTTTAATCAATATCTAAAGTGTTTGTTGACATTTCAGCAAACAATTAATGTGAAATAATTTTTGGGTGCTTACTCCTAGTAGTGATTCGTAATTTTGTGTATTACATTTGTTTAAATCATGTGTTCTGAAAATATACTTACATCAAATCATGCAGATGGTTGTTTTTTTTCTGAAGGTGGTTCAACAAAAGTGTAATTGCGATTTTAATTGTGAATACTTTTAAATGTAATCGCATTGCAATTGATTACATTGTGATTTTGATTATTTGTAATTGCAATTGAGCATGTGGCAAGTAATCATGTTTGTAACCAATTACATTTGTGCTGTAATCGTCTCATGTCTGGTGACCTGTGTTTACTTCAAGACTTCCAACCAGATTTGCATTTTCTGCTTAGCTCTATTTTGCCTATTCATAATTCAGTTTATGAATGTGATCTTAGAGAGTAGTTTGCTATGTTTTGTGGTAAAAAATTGTTGATATTTGTTGTTTTTCTCACAAAGCAATACCAAAACCAGTGAAAATCATGAATACTTACATTAATGCTATATCAGCGCATTTCTACTTTTCATTTTTTGTATTAAACCAAGTGAAGTAGTTTTTGGTGTATTGTTTCGGTGTATGCGTCTCATCAATCCTTGCTGTAGCAAAAAAAAAACTTCCATGAGGTTAGTAGTGCCTCAGGATTCCTGTATTTTCTTGTGATTCCTGTATCACCTCCAACATGTAGACGATGTGTACAAGCCAAACATGTAAAATGTATATATAGATATATATATATATATATATATAATTAGTGCAACACCAACTGTCAAATCTTGCTTTAAAGTCAGTGAAAACAATTGTCTGTCAGCGTCATGCTAAATGTTTTGTGAAAAACATTCAAAATCTTGATCAAAATAATTTACATGCTTTATGCGCTGCTGAGCACCCCCATCTGATTTATTATTTGTTTCTGTTAGCCATTTACCTCAAAATCTGATGTTAGAATGCCTTCATTTCTCTCCCACTGCCAAGTCCCTGTATGACAATGAGTGAATGAAGTTGTGGTTGGGCATTGTTAAAGTGTATTGCTCTTCTCAGCGTTGATTGTGTACTAACTGCGCTATGACCAGTGTTCCCTCTAAGATTTTTATAAGTGGGCTGGCATCCAAAAAGTGCTGTCAAGATAAAAACATATTTTCAACAAAAATACATTTCATCAACCATTTGTGGTAAATGACCAAAAAAAGAAAAAATGGTCTTCCCTTTTTCCAACACGTGCACACAGAACTTTGTCTGATAAATGACCAAAAAACAGTCATCACATTTATTGGGCAATTAATGAAATGAAATGTATGCAAACTTCCTACAGGTTGCCCTGCATACAGGCCTGACTGGCTATTCTTGTCTTTATTGTGCATTGCTTGCTGTCGCACTAAGTTAGTGATTTTCAACCCTTTTTGTACCACGACCCATTACAGCAACCCCCTCTGACCCAACAACCCCCATAAAAATTCGAGCAAAGCAAATGTAATATAGCTGTGTGTATAAAATATCTTTTTACCTTCCAAAAGTGGTTCACACACACACACACCCCCCCGGTTTAAAATCACTGCACTAAACCAACAGTACAATACAATTGAATCAGGCTGATGATACTTTGCAATTTATTTACTTTTAACTTTGTCTAAATGTAATAACTCAAAAATATTGCTAAGTTACTATTTAAACCAAATTTTGGACTGTCTCAGGTGCTGTACCATTCCAGGTCAGAGTGGATCTGACAAGAATGATGGTTAAGGGATCATTCCACTCTCCTCTACCCAAATCCACCGACTGCACTGTGGGCTTGTGATCAGCTGCAATTTAAAGCCATTCCCAGGGACTGAAATGATTAAAGAAAGTTTAATTTCAAACAAAAAAAAATTGGCACAAACCACTATGGCAATCTCGGAATCAACATGGTGCTATTTGTTTTTGGATGCATAAATTGTGAAAATACACCCAGAACAGTTTTACATTTTTTGTAAACCTTTCAAGTGGAGAACTTCCAAACTGCGTCTAAACTCTACAGGAAACAGCTTTGTTTTTGGATGCATAAATTGTGAAAATACACCCAGGACATTTTTTGTAAACCTTTCAATTGGAGAACTTCCAAACTGCGTCTAAACTCTACAGGAAACAGCTTTGTTTTTGGATGCAAAAATTGTGAAAATGTGCCCAGAACAATTTTTAAACCTTGCAAGGTGAAAATTTCCAGAATGCGTCTGAACGTCACAGGAAACATCTTCATTTTTCAACGCATAAATCGTGAAGATGCACCCAGAATTTTTTCTATTAACCTTACAAGCAGAGAATTTCCAAAATGTGTCTGAACTTTTTTACATCGCTCACTGTTGTATATCCTTCCTGTGACCTGAGAACGGCTTAAATCATGAAAATATATCCCAGGCATCCTTGAAAAAATAGCGAAGTTGTGTTTTATGAAATTTCCTCCTGTAAAGGAAATTGCGTCCAAATTTTGCAAGTGCCGGTTTTGAAAATTTTTGCCAGCTGGTGTCTGAAAAAAGTGCTGTTTTTTTTCGACTTTGAGGGAACACTGGCTATGACTCATCATTTTTGTGCTCTTGTGTTATTCGGATACCCTTGTGATATGTTCCATGAGTCTGTGGTAAACACATAAAATCAATAAAAATTTCAATGTTTTTTTCTTTTTAAAGTTATCAACCAACAGCGCTCAAAAGTTGAAAACCAAAAAGAAACTGCAGTTCAGCAGTCATTGCAAAATGCACCTTGGCAGCAACAACAACCTGGTGGTTTTGGTGGTTTTCCTCCTCGACCTCCACAAATACAGCAGAATTTAGCTCCTCCGCAGGTAAAGAGATTGACAAACTTTCCTGTAAGTAATGGACAAGCTGAGTTTTGCATCATCATCATTCAGTTTCAAGTTCGTGATAATGGCATTGGACAGCTACCGTATATACTCGCTTATTAGCCGCATCCGCACTTAAGCTGCAGCAGAAATTTTAGCCATATACCAAGAATCAAGGTTAATTCACAAATAAGCCGCAGGTCAGTTGACCTTTTCACTAGTGAAGACCCTGCGCCATTAATCAAGCACAAAATATTGATTTTTACAGGCAAATGTAATGAAAGTCAATTTTATTGTTCAAGACCTAAGAAATCTTCTTAGTCAGAAGAAGGAAGTTCGTCTATAAGTACGTTAGATCGCCGTAGGTGTCATCTTCTTCATCTATGTCATGGGTGTCGTCGCGAACATCTGTCCAGAGAATGTCATCTTCTGTTCCATCAAGGATATTGCTGATAGAAAACTTTGTCCCTCTGGGTATGTTGCGCATATAAGGCACAGGCGAAATGCAGGCCATATTCCAGGTACAAAAAGTGCGGCTAATAAGCGAGTATATACTGTAATTTCTATCTACTTCCTTGTTACCTGTGTGCAGTATAGTTTTGTAAGCTCTATGCAATGGTGAAACATAGGTTATTGTCACAACTACTGGTATAAGCAAAGACATAGAAAGCTTTGGTCAAAATGACTCTATCCTATATTTTCTACTATAAGAGGTTTCAAGGTCCTTGAAAGGGCCAAATTTCAGCCACAACATTGTCAACCGATTGCGCTAGAGCACAGGTTCCCAACTTTTCTCTTCTCTGACTCTGTACTCTTTCAGCATTTCAACAGATGAGCATGTACCCCTAAAATTTCTTATGACAAAACATTTGAGTAAAATAACAAAAATTCATTGAATTTTTAACATTTTGAGAGCCGGCGTACGATATATTCGTACTTTGATTCCTGCCTAAAAAACAGCAGTTTTCAGTTGCCTTACCAATGCCCTAGATCCTCCGCCAATTGTGCTAGAGAGCTGTTCAAGGGCTTAAACGGATCGGCCAGTCTAGTAGATTGCACTCGAAAAAAATTTTTTGTTGGGGGATGCGGATTTTTTGTGACTGACGTCATAAGTGAAGTAGTTTTAGGGTCATGTTGGCTGGCCTAGGGCCCAACCGCTAGGCCAAAGTGATTCGCTGAAGTTTTCATTGGAAACTAGGCTCGAGTCCGAGTCTTTTGAGCCTTTGATTGACTTTCTAACGTTTCTGGTTCAAAAGTTATGATCTAAAATAAACAAATTAACTCTTTGGCGTGTGCTAGAATTTGGGGATTTTCGCAAAAAAAAGCCTAAACGCACGTGGCTTTGCGCAGGAATTTCTCTGGTCTGGTATGCTCTACAGACCCGGTAAAAGTCTCAAAAAACGTGGCAAGTCTTCTAGTCTGCACTCGAAAAAAAATTTTTTGCTTGCGGGGTGTGGGTTTTTTGTGAGTGACGTCATAAGTGGAGGACTTTTAGGCCACTTTGCCTGGCCCTGGGCGCCAACTGTTAGGTGGTAGCATTTCGCTGAAGGTTTTACTGAAAACTAGGCTACAATCCGAGTCTTTTGAAAAAATTTTTCATCATAGGTGAAGTAGTTTTTGGGTCATTTTGGCTCAGGTTACCTGGCCTCGGGCCCAACCGCTAGGCCAAAGTATTTCACTGAAATTTTCATTGGAAACTAGGCTCGAGTTTGAGTCTTTTGAGCCTTTGATCAACTTTCTAGCGTTTCTGGTTCAAAAGTTACGATCTAAAATAAACATTAATTATGTAATTAACTAATTACTCAAATATTTGTATTACTTTAGATCATAACTTTTGAACCCGAAACCCCAGCAGGTCATCCAAAGTATCAAAAGACTCAGATTGTAGCCTGGTTTCCAATAAAACTTCAGCAAAATACTACCATCCAACGGTTTGTGCCCAGGGCCAGGTGAAGTAGGCCAAGATAGCCTAAAAGTCCTCCACTTATGATGTCACTCACAAAAAATCTGCACCTCCAACCAAAAATTTTTTTTCGAGTACAAACTACAAAACTTGCCGAGTCATTTGAGCCTTTCAACAGCTCTCTACCGCTTTCGGCGCCATAGTTGCACATGTGCAAAGCCGCGTGCGATCCGGGTTGTTTGGTGCAAAAATCCTCGAAAGCAGCTGGATATGAAAGTGTTAAACTGTCTGCAGTACTGCTGCATACTCTACTCTAAAGTCTCCTAAATACTTATACCATTTTTGATGCACAATTGCATCGGTTTGAGTTTTTTTTTAAATTTGCCGCACACATGCCTAATTACCATCTACTTGATCCAACAGTTTCTGTTATTATTCTCATGATCATTTTCTACTTCTGCATATGTGTACAACTGCAGCAGAATGAATCAAGTCACTGAATGACAAAGAACCACACAGTGCTTTGAATCAGGGTATAACTTGCAGTTTTGAAAGCCTAGCAGAGACAGATAGGCTTTCAAAACTTGGTTAAATTACAAATACTTGCAATGGTCTTCAAAAATATTTTTGAAGCAGATTCCAATTTGTGTTGCTTTGTGGGAACAATAGGATAGCTACTTTGCTGGTGCTCTACTGAATTGCTTCTTATGAACGATGTTATCTGTTCAAAATTGGGAGCAATTATTAATATTAGACCTTCAATTTATCAATTGCAATTGAATTTACATTTGACTCCATCACTGTTCAGGGCAATGCAAAACACACTTCGCCAGATTAACGTTCACTGTTCTTTGCCAGATTAATGCTCACTCTTCACAAGGCACTCACAGTGACTCAACTGATACACAGATGAAATATGTTGGTCTCATCACATGCTTTCAGTATGTTTGGTCAGACATTGTTTCTTTTCACCTTAATTGCCTTTATCACCAAGCACATACTGCACATGTGCTTCCAATGTTTGGAAACTGGGGACAATACATTCCACAAAACAGGGTTTCTTAAATGCTTTGAAAGCATGTGCTTACACTTACAACCCAATTGTTATAATACTAAAGGAACTAGGTAAATGTGCAACCAGTGCAACTGATACAATGTTTCGAAAGTCATGGTGCATGTACCACAAAATTACTAAATAGCACATTATATTTAGGCATTTAGTCTTTCACAAGTTCGGAAAAGCGTTGGTTAAGAGATCTCATGATAAACAATCATTATGCTAAGTGTTTTCGGTTGATTGAGCTGTAATGTCAAGTTAATAAATCATATGTATGTAGTTCAGCAGTTTCATTCAATGCAGCTGTTGCTCAAATGTTTTCAGGAGTGCATGAGATTAAAGCAGAAGTTTCTTTGGGCATGTCTGATTACTGAAAGCTGAAAGTTGCTGCTTTTGTGCAGATGATGCAAGCCATACCTCCTTGGCAGCAGCAGCAGCAGCACTTGCCTGCACCGTGGCAACATCATAGTGGCAACATGCCTGCTGGACCTGGAAGTCATCCCTCTGGTCCACAGCCTTTGATGATGGTTCGCCCTGAGCCTACAGGTCTAGTGAAACTCGAAAGTGAAATTGAGAAGGAAGAGAAAGAAGTGGAAACAAAAATAAAAGATAGTGAGAACAACTTGCAACAACAACACAAAGTAATATTTTATGACGTTTGTGGATTGGCTGAAGTTTTAAGTATAAATAGTAATTTAGACATTCCTTATAACTTTTGTGATACATATTTAGTCCCTATTTATTTGTAAAAGCATACTGAGGTTTGAACTTGTGTTTTTGAAGTACAAAAATGCATTTGACATGCTATATATAGGGATGATAATAATCGCAAAATTCCTGATGTTTTTGTTATAAGTGAAACATGCCTGGAGTTAACTGCATTCTTTGCAGACCAAAGCAGGTAGTAAGCTTATGACAAATTAAAACAAGTTTGGGGGGTGTAGATTGATAAGCGCATTGTGATCGTCTGTTTCGAAACTGGCGTTCTTTTGTAGAGATGTTTGCAGCTGCAGTTATCTTTGACTTGTGAAGGTATTTGAAAACACTTCGAGGAACTCTTTTGACTCCAAGCCAAAGTATGATCAAGTCATTGATGTACCTTTGCAACACAAAGTCGTTTGCCTGTTTGGGTAGCTAAGAGGGCCTGCCATTTTCAGCTCGCCACTGCAGTACGTACCTCGTAGTGCTCGTACCGTATCTTCCTCTTTTGGGGGTATTTTTGTGTCTTTACATTGAAATTCAAAGGCTTAGCTGCTTCGGAGGCCACTTGAATCCCTAGTTCTATATTGGAGTTTAGTTTTTACTGTATTAGGATTGATCACGTTTTTCCTCATCTGCATATGCTGTGTTGTTGTGTATCTTTAAAATCGGGAACCGCTATAAATAAATTCATCTCTTAAAACAAGTTTCCCCTGGTCTGCCCACTCATGTTGATTCTAGAATCAGTTACAGACTGAAGGAAACCCGAGAAATGCCCCATACTGACTCTGACATTATTATGTAATGTCTGAAGGGTTTCTTGTCAGCAAGAATGGCGCCATAAATGGTCTCTACTCAAGCAAAACATTTAATTTTGTCATCCTGTTACAACGAAACTCTTATTTTTGCATGCAAGGGCATAGGGTGGAAGAAATAAAAAAATGGTGGTTATAAGTTCCAGCGCGTGAAGTTTACTTAAAAGTGAAATAGCACTGTTATTATTAGATCTTCACAGTTTGTGCAGGCCACTGTCTTCAGCATGGCATTAAAGCCAGTGCAACACTACGAGTCCAAGCAGAAATATTTTCTGGGAACCACAAATTAGTTTAGGATGTAACAAGACAAGGTGATAATTAGAGAAGTTCAGTGGTCACAGGTTGTCTAAAAATAGCTAATCATAACTCATTTTGCAAGCAGCAATGGAAAGTTAATTATCTTAAGATTGTCCGTATTGGTGTCATGCTTGCACTTGTTGGTTATCCGAAACTGCTTTTTTCCTGTACAGTCATGATGAAAAATCAACTAATTGAGAGTTATAAAAATTGTTCCCTCACGAACTAATATTACTGCATGTCACAGTTCAGTGTTATTATGAGGAAAACTAAATTAAAACAAAATTCGTTATACTGGTTTTGTATCCTTTAGAATGTCACGAGTTGTCTGTGGCACCCCATCTCTCCGCTTGCTTGCGCTGGGTAGCACGCGGCTACTGTACTTTCGTCTTGTACTGTATACTGCATCGATGCCAAGTCAATGTCAGCATCACGCGTCAACCTTTTCAATGCACCCATCCATAAACGCTGAGCACGAGGCTTGAAAAGTCGCAAGGACTGTTTTTCAAGTCTTCAGACGCGACCGGGAATAAAATCTTGTCTACCAGCTTCAGAGATGCGACCTCAACCTATTGTTGTGTTATGTCGGTAAAACCGATCAGCATTTTGAAGTTTTATGCCTAAACGTCGGATTGACGTAATATTGGCGTTTAGAATTAGAGCAAAAGTTTGCTGCATACTTGCGGATGCAGTGAATAATAAAAATATTCCAAGTACGGCGTACATCATCCGATTTTTCCTACTAACCTACTCATTATAGAAATGTGTATTTTATGAAGGTTAATTTATACTATTGGGTAAGGCTATCTCATCTTGATTTGCCTGAAAACTATATCCGCGTTGTTCTTTCCAGTTATTATTGTCTTTGATAATAATTTCAAGGTTTTAATGGCTCAACAAGAACAACAAATCAAAACTGCTGTTCAAAAGGCTCAAGATGAATTTCGTAATTCCTGTGCTACACAAGTGGGAATTTCACTGGATTCCATGGACCTTATACTTCAACCCATAATAAGCTCTTGCACTAAAGATTCGATTGCTGTGAGTTTTTGTTTAAGAATATTTGCTAGTACCGTAGAATCATCTTTTGGTTGTTTTCTACTGGCTCTTAGCTGTGGTCATTTATAGCGGAACAAACACTTTTACGCATTGCTGTGTTTGAAATACCTTGCATGTCTCATGTGTTTTTGTTTTTATTTTGCTGTATTTAAAACACAGAGCCGAAGCAGAAGGGTGACATTTGTTAATCGTGTTGTGTCGCGTCGCATGTGGTAAAAAATTCTTCGCTTAAATTAAAGCTTAAATGGGTTTGCTTCAAGTCGTTGTGAAATTCGCTCAACACGCGTTGATAATATCTTTCGAAAACCGCCGAAAATTATAGCATTCTGTTTCAACCGTGATGCAAGCAATCTGGAACACGGATCATCAGTTCACATCTTGTTTTGTGTTGGATAGTAAAATGTGGTAAACCCATTTAAGTAAAAATTTGCATTCGAAAAATTGCTGACTAGAATTTTTCGTCTGAATAATTGCTATAGAAAATACTTAACGTTGTTATTACGCTCGCGTACCAAGATTAGGCACATGTCACAACACATCGGTTTCATTTTATATTAAACATCCTCCGAGTCAAAGATGCTATTCAAGTAAATAGATAGATCAACAAACATCACTGGTTGTACTGGTATTCGAATTTGTTTCTGTTTTTTTTCCTAAAGTAGCACCACCCGTAAATGGTGCAAACCAAATTTCCTAAAAATTTGCAGATATCCAGAACCTTTCGACTGGAATTGTGTGCCAAGCTATAACGTCCTCCAGGCAACTTGCTTTTTGTGTGGTATGGCAGTTAAGATGCCCTTCAGCAATGCATCTTTTTTAAGAATGCAAAAGATGCATTAAACCTTGGCTAATGGTCATAAAGGTATCATAATGTAGCCAGAGAGAGCGGAAGTATGGCCTCATACACGATGCAGCACTGATTGTGGTTAAATTTATTTTTTTATATCATAAAAATTGAAGTCCATGTAGAAACAGGGATTATGACATGCGCCGTGAACAACGATGTAGTTCATGAATCTTTCACAGCGTTCTGAGTGAATTTGTCATGTAAATTTTGCGTGACTATCATGGTGTTGTCAAGCGTGTTACATACTTTTGTAAGACCAAATTCTACAAGTTTTGTTACCATACGTTTTCGCTGTACGTTACAATAAGTAAAGTGTTTTCACATTGATTTCTTTAGCAGTGTACATCTTGGCAAGGGCGGATGCAGCCAGTAAGGTTAGGGGGGCGATTTCAGAAATATTTGTTGGTCACCACGGCTTCTCTAGTGTAAGATGGATGAAGTATACTTCACAACACTGCTGCGACGAAACAATGGACGGCAACATGGCCTTATATCGCGATTGTTGTTTTCCGAATTGTACAAAATCTTGGTGAATAAAGTTACTTACGTAGGTTTTGGAGGGGCGATCGACCCTGTGTTACGTTTGAAATACGGGATGTGCTAGGAATTTTACAACTCCGTTACTTCATGAGTAACAAGCACGTTTGATCTGGAAACATGGTTCGCACACTATAGCTCCGTCTGTACATGAGGTTCATATCTCCAAATGTCTACTACTTTAAAATGGTGTGCGTGGTTCTATATAGCCGGTCAGTGGATCACCTGTTATAGATCTGAATTGTGACTTAAGTCTTGGGTGACTTTTTGCAGAATGGAAAAACTTGGATTCTGGCCAATTCGGGCACCCGTGAGCACTGTCAAGTTTTGGCCAGACAACTTCTTCATCGAGTTGTTTCTGCTACTTCTCAGGTGAATTTGCGTTGTTAACATGTGTTCGCATCAGTGATCCTGGCCGTTGTTGGTGTTCATGCTGCGTTTGGCGTTACATATCAGAGTAGTGATATGCCGAGTCCGACCTGCCTTACATTCTTGTCCTGTGCCGATATTACTCTATCAGGAAACTCCTCAAACCGACTATCATGCAATCTTGATAAGATTTTATCAATGTATTAATCTATTGGTATCGCGATATATCAATGTTATTATCGACTTAAAAGACGTACTTCACTTTAGGACAATTTCGCTATAAAATACATGCTAGACCTTGGTAAAACCAAGGGTTAGAAATATATCTGCATATGAAAAGCTTCCTCTAGCATGAAGTGTTTTGTGCATGAGGGCATAATGACGTACAAAATTACTGCAATACGTTCTTTAGTCTGTCGGAGTTTCAGTTGAAAGCGTTTCATTGCGAAAAACTGCATGAGTGCAGTGTTCAAACTGATGCATTTTCTGAAGTCATCAAATAATGATTGCAGCTGAAGGAGCGTTGAGTCGAGCTACAACTGAATAAGCGCCCTGCGTGGTAGTTATTTCCTGCAAGAATGAAGGCGCAAACCATACAGACCAACTATCGCGATCTAACGGTTTTTCTGTTCAGTAGACCCAGTTGTCTAATTCGTGACTTCGAGAAGTTTACGTTACACGCTTTGCACGTCGAGAAAATCTAAAATACATGATACTTAGGCTGGGATGGTTGTTGATCGCTTGTATAAAAAAATTTTGGCTGCATAAGTCAATGTTCAAACGATTTGAGTACTTAGATAAAGCTTTGCAAATTCTCTAAAATATCGGTAGCAGCTGGTGCATTAGCATTGGTAGCAGCTGGTGCATTAGTATTGGTAGCAGCTGGTGCATTAGTATTGGTAGCAGCTGGTGCATTAGTATTGGTAGCAGCTGGTGCATTAGGATTGGAAGCAACTGGTGCATTAGTATTGGAAGCAGCTGGTGCATTAGTATTGGAAGCAGCTGGTGCATTAGTATTGGAAGCAGCTGGTGCATTAGTATTGGTAGAAATGCTTGAAACCTTTGTACATCGCTGGTTTTCGAACCAACTAGTGTGCCGTTAAGTCAAAAACAATAAAAAATACGAAAATATTCTTTGTATAAAATATGAAGATGCTTGCTCAGTTGGTGAAATATAAACTCGGTAAACATCATAGTGTCTGATTCATTGCTTTGGGATGATTCCCTTCGATAGATACTGTACAAAAATTTCTTTTTTATTGTGCAATACGCATTTTTAGTTTATTCGGTGAAACGACTTTGATGTCATATGCACTGTTCTCCAATATCTGAGCGGAGAGCAGTTGTGTTTCGCTGGTACGTGTAGCGGACTGATTGAAGTAGCATGCTTAGTTTGAAATATATGAGTTTATATTACAAGCTCAATATAATCAACAGTGCGATACAAATCGAATAACATGTATTTCTTTGTAAATTAAATGTCTACTGGAAACTTGAAGTATCAAACTGTTTGATATGTCATTTCGCGGTGTGTGAGTGACATCGAAAATATTGCCTCTCGAATACACCGCCCAATGTTGTGATTCTCGCGCAAAGTAACAAAAGCTTTCGTAAAGAAAACTCTCAATAGCTTTTAGTATTGCACGAGTGAGTGAGACATTGTGTTTTGCAGTTAGCTTGATCTATTTATGATGATTTCCTCGTATTTTCATTGCTTTTTTTCAAACAAACGCTACCAAAGTCGTCGTGGCTCGGAAATGTCTGCGCTACCGTCAAACAATAAGTAGTATATTTGTAATACCTTTCAAATAACGTGCAAACATAAAAATATGCTCGTTATTTTGTATTGTTTGGGGATTTGCGTCGTGCTTTTATCATTGGCCCACCAAATTACAGGTTACAAAATAGTTGGCTTTTTTTTCGTGGAGTTTGAGCCTCGTGTTTCTTTACTTTTATTGTCTATAAAATTTTGTTACTTGGAAAGCATTATTCGACCTGTCGTCTTTCCGATGAAGATAACATACAGCAATTTGTGTAATTTTGACTTGTTTTTACGTTGTCTTTGTTTAGGGACAGGACGACAACCAAACTACTGCATTCAACACTCAACTGCATTTAATTTATCTGATAAACGATGTGCTTCATCATGCGTCACGCAAAAATCTCACGGCTTTATCTAACTCTCTCGAAGAGGTCATTGTTCCAATATTCGCCACGGCACAGTCAAGTAAGGCGTTTCCTTGCGTTAGTAATTGCGACGGGCTCATCAGTTGCCCAGTATAAGCTACAACTTGGTTACTGCAACTTTATGCAGTAGAGCAGTGGTTCTCAAGCTTTTCTGCATGTTGACCCCCAATTAACGTATCCAATTTTCTGTAGACCCCGTGGTCTAGCCCAACAGTTACTAATACAAGGAATTGTTCTACACCCTACTGCGTAGCCTACTGCATTACCAGTCTAACAACTGCCGAACTGCGACACATACACTCTACAATATTGTTTGTGACGTAACAAACAGAACAGTTTTCATAATGTCATCACTAGGGCAACCAAAAGCAATAAAATCAAATTTTTTCTGCCTTTTCTAAAGCTTATGAAACGTCCACAAACCCAATTTCATGCTCATACCATGAGGGAATACCAAGTTATTAGGTCAAAAAAAGTCAAAATTTATTGTTAGGTCAAAATTTATCGTTGGGTCAAACTTTTCTTGCAACACAGTTTTTTCTCTTTATCGAAATTTTATTGAAACTACAGCAACACGTATTGATATGCTTTTACAAGTTTGGTTGCAAGTCTGTAATAATCATGGGTTTGTTGCGATTTCTGACGCAAGACGTAACAGTGTTGTTTGCCCACTACTTGACAGTTGAATGTTATGTAGGATAGGCGTGTTAAGGCAAGAAATGTGTCTAACAGTACTTGGTTTGGTAAATGCTCAATCCATTCTGCATAAAGTGTTTCAACTTTATGAGCTTCTCAGGTTTGCCACTACTTTAGTTGTGAATGTACTTATCTGTATATCAACCCCGAACTTAAATATGCTTCTGGGTTAACCGCAACACCTAAGGCTGAATTATTTTGCAGTTACAAACGCCGAAAATCTATTGGATAAAATAAAGTCAAAAGTTTTGAATTATAAAGTCACAATTTTTAGTTTTTAGGTCCAAAAAATGGTTGCCTCTAGTCATCAAAATGGATGATTTAATAAAAAACTATTCGAATCGAATGTACTTCTAAACTACTGTAGCTGAAGTTTGATCAGCCCTCTTAATTTTGTTTGATTTGTTGAAAAACACCGTTTGCATTCCTTGCCCGATTAACAATAATTTTGAATTGGAGGCTTCATTTCTCCAGCACACCCCAGCAGTTATTCATTGACCCCCTGGCCATTCAGTGACCCCCATTCGACCCCGTGACTATTTATCGACACCTTGGATGGTCCAATTGCCCCTGGGCGTCGATATCGACCACTTTGAGAACCACTGCAGTAGAGTGACCCTGCGATAGGTGTCTGTCGTGCTCGTTCGACGAAGACTGAAAGTAATGTCACGAGTGTTTTACTACTTGTATGTTCTTGATTGCGCGGGTTTTCGCACACAGGTGCAGGTTCTATAACCACTACTCTTCTGCTTTCTAAAAGTCTGTTTTTTTTGTCATATTTTCCGTTCGCGTGTTGTTCACGTGAAGCTAAAACGACTGTGTTTTATCCCATATGGTGTCATATGACAATAAATGTTGTGCTTAAACACCAGCTTAGTTTATTTTGACCGCTATTTAAGTTGTGCAGTAGGTACGACATGAGGCAGCTGCAGAGGTTAAAAGTACCAATAAACACGGATTAAAATACTAGTAAAAAAGGATTACAAACGGCAGGCGTTTAGCTAAGACTGCCGTTTGTAAGAATGTGACAGACATAAGATTTAACTACCTGGTCTTGCTCGAAGAGCATCATCAGTATAGGCATAACGATCGTACGTAAAGTTAAATAATAAAAATACGGAAATTCGTGGTTTATTTCAATAATTTTCGTGTTTTTACTGTTACCAAGTAATGCAAGCTGAAGTATAAATATACAAAGATTTGTGTTTCGACGTTTGAAAAAATTGTATTATCCATTGACTGTCGTTTTCCACTTGATAACGTTTGTGCTATACGAATAAGAGCTGATGATGCGTACCTTGTAGTGAAATTATGCTCTGTAAGATCTTGGTGCCTGAGTCTTGCTAGAAAAGGATTCCTTTCGATAGACAGTCATAACGATGCCAGACGAACTTCCTGCGATAGATGCTAAGCAAAACGAACTCGGGTGGGTTTTTGGCTTTTGCGAATACATTGCTTTCCTGACTTTTGACTTATCCCGGTACTGACAGGTACATCCGATGAGCACCAAGAACGGCTCAGTAAACTCGTAGGATTGTGGAGTCGGTTTAAATATTTCAGCGGCGACACAATGCAGCAGCTGTCTACTCCATCCATAGCTCTGCAAAAGTATCACGTAAGTTTGAATGGGTTTGAACGATCTAGCGAAGTAGTAATGAGTTTTCGAATAGCAGTCATAAAATACACAATTTGATCACTTTATTCGATTAGCGTTTTTAAATGGCTTATTTGGATCACTGTATACGGGATTTCTTTGTGGCATATCGATACGATATAATAGCTTTTTCAATAAAAGAGCACTTGGGAAGTTATCTATGGCGCACGGCTTCCAACAATTGATGATTCAGACTGAAGACTTGAAAGTTGACGATCATTTCAGTAGACATGGATTACAACACCATTTGAAAGTATTTTAGTAATACAGAGAGATGTAATCGACAACACGAATTTTTTCATCAATAAAAAAAAGTGGATGTCGATGAGTCGTGTGATGGAATGTAGAAGCTGAGCTCTAATTCTAATTGACACGTGAATAGTGAAATCGGGTGCACTACATTAGTTTCTGACTGCTTATAACAAAAGTCGGTTCCGTTCGTTTATCCCAGCTATGCCCAGCGCAAATGGCTTACTGGGTCAAAAATCATGTCACCATCTCAACCAGGCCCGCACATTGTATGACATATTAATGAGGGCCGCATATTGAATGGCTCACTTTGATCTTAGCAAACTAAACTTAACATAAGTTAATGTACTGAAAGCGTTCGAATCATAACTGAAATGGTAACAGACATGATAAAATGGCACTGGAAACAACCTGCAACAAAAATGTCAAACTAAAGATTATCAAAATAAGGACAGGTTGTCAGTATGTAGTTACTTTTATTACAGCGAAAACCCAAACTGGGCCGCACAAAACCTTCGACTGGGCCGCATGCGGGGCGCGGGTTGGACATAGCTGGTTTATCCGAATTAAGAAGTCAATTTGCAAAACGTATCCGTCCGTTTTTCCCGTTTGTGACAAACTTGTAAACTGTAAAATTCACAGCAAAGATTTTTAATGAATGATGGGCCAAAAACTCTTGTTTATTTTAGCAAAGTAGTATCAAAGTACTTTGGCCTATACTTTTAATATGTTTTGTTGGAGAGGAAGTAAAAAATCGTTTGGTTTTTGTGACCTAAACATACTCTGAATCAGTGGTGGGCAATTAGCGGGCACCGGAAATGGCCAAAAGAGCAGGTTACGACGCCTCAAGAACGGTGTCCCACAGGGATCTGTCCTGGCGCCCCTTCTGTTCAACATCTACACCTCTGACCTGCCAGCCCCCATCTCCAGAAAGTATACATATGCTGACGACCTAGCAATCATGCATGCTGATGGAGATTGGCTGGCAGTGGAAGGGGCGCTGAGCAAGGACATGGCAACACTCGGTGAATACATCCAGACTTGGAAGCTAAAGCTCAACACCACGAAAACGGTGTCGGCAGTCTTCCATCTCAACAACAAGGAAGCCAAACGTGAGCTGAAAGTCAACTTCAACAACGAAACCCTGCCCTTCTGCTCCGAGCCCAAATACCTCGGAGTAACGTTGGACAGGTCGCTCACATACCGCCGACATCTTG
>Ga0210059_1002853_pt1 | contig 27348 bp, 15 predicted proteins | sample Ectturendosymbi2_FD_188042 | JGI IMG/M metagenome (GOLD analysis project Ga0210059, IMG submission 188042) | Ecteinascidia turbinata endosymbiont from Florida, USA - Sample 2 (SPAdes) (version 2) | ecosystem: Host-associated > Tunicates > Ascidians > Unclassified | place: Key West, Florida... | reverse complement strand
TTTCGTGTGGTACACACAGGGTTCCAGAAGCGACGTTTCCAAATGCAATGGTTGAAGGAGTTTAAGTGGTGCCTGCAGTGAAAATTCAGTGCCTAGGCCTACCGTGAAATTCAAGCAGGGTCACTTCGCAAATGGTGTGCTGCGTGCGTTTGCACCTGATGTTGTCAGCTAAGGCCCTTGGTATGTTGGTAAAATCAGCTCACAAAAATTGGAAAAAAGCGAAAGAAGACAAGTTTTGCACAGATAAGTTTGATGTGTATATTAAACATTGCAAAAATGAAGGAAACGTGGACATGAGAATTATGCTTTCCGACAGTAGAAAAAAGATCATAGATCAAAACAAACCTCGGCTGAGACATGTAATCAAGTTTGTCGAGTTTTGCGGTCGTCAGGAAAGAATATCAAACAAAAAAGATGGCAGGTTATTTGGAAGGACCCCCAGTTTTCGTGGTGAGTACAGTCAATTGTTTATCTACAAATTACGTGCTGTCCTTGACTATTCTAATCATAAGCAATTTTTCTTTTTCAAGGCTTTTGCTTCCATAACTTCAGCCCCCCCCCTTAGAAAAATCCTGGCTGCGCCCCTGACCACTGGTGGTACGCGAAGGCCTTCAAGTTGGTACGCGAGACCATTCTGTTCTTCTACACAAAAAGAATACATCTTGCTTTCACTTATCGGGTTCTGTTAATAAATTCCTGCATTTTTGTGTACTTCCCTTCGTTTCGAAAAATGGCCATTATAATTTCTCACAGCCATGTTGTTCATACCGCATTTGCGTCAAGTATGTTTTGCCAAACGTTTGATCGAATGATACTGGGTAGATTGAGTTTTCCTGGAACAAGGTGTTTTCAAGGTGGTATGCAATGAAAATACAGGGACCACAGATGGTACGCGATCAGATAGAGTTTGGGAACCGCTGCTTTAATACAATACCATTTTCCCTTAGAAAAACTATCACTTTTCGTATTGCATTATGGAAGTTGAAAACTTACTGCAATCATCTGACATTTGGCACTGCATTGTTACTGTCTCATGAAAACAATAAAAAACTCACTAGTTACGTTGTATTTGAATTTTTGTTTAGAACAGTTTTTGTTGATTTTGGCTGACCACTTCCATGGAATTTTGGGAAAACTTTAAGAAACTTCATAATATCACAATTCTTGTTAAAACCTTGGATAGGATAAAACTTCTAATGAAAAGCTTGAACACAATGAGTTTATCTATATAATTTTTATGGCTGTTTTTTTTGCATTTGGAAATGTGTGCATTTTTTTGCTTTTTATTTGCCTCAACAGAAGATAAATTTCACACAATGAATTTTTGGTTAAACAAATTTTGCATGAAGAATGCTTGAATTGTTATTGATTGTTGACTCCAATTTTTAAATACCTGCACATAGACTATTTTTATTAGGGCTATCATTTACTGCTGCTTTATGAAAGCATTTGTGAAAGTTTGTGTTACAGCGTCAAACTTGAATTTATTTTGGTAAAATCAGGGGTCTTTAAATCTTTTAGACTGGGTCATTCCATGTCAAGTGATCTGGAGCTGTATATTGGACCATGAGCAAAATCCATAAAATTTACTAAACAGAGATCTCATCATTCTGATTTCAATACTAGTATTCACAAGTTATTACTGATGAAAATTGGCAGTGTTTCCGTTTAATTTTTGTGTGTACTATATATACTTTAAAAATTTAGTGCTATCACTGAAAAATCTTTATCTTTTTCATCTGTGAATATTTTTAGATGGAATTTTGCAAAAATGTATCGGAAGGTGTGTTTAATAACTTTTTGGGTGTGCTCATGCATGACCATATTTCATTTGCTTATAAGTTAATAACTAAAAAACAGCAATTGGTATGAAATTGATTCTCGTTTTATTTAAAAAATGGAGATTTCTTGGTTGCAAAAGACCTTTGCTTATTTATATATTTGATATAGTTTTTGTCATTTGAAGTACCTAAGGTGATTTTGATTCCTTAGTTGCTTCAAATGACAAAAACTATATAAAACAGAAAAATTATATTTTGGGTAAGAAAACCCAAGTTTGGGTACAGAGATTTTTTACCCAAATTTTGGTTTTCTGGGCCATAAGTTTTGAACCAGAAATGCTAGAAAGCCGATCAAGGGCCCTAAAGACTCAGATTATAGCTTAGTTTCCACTAAAACCTTGAGTTAAAAAATTGGCTTTTGTGGTTGGGAGCCAAGGCCTGATGACCTCGGACAAAAATGCCTAAACCTACCCTATGTATGACGTCACCCACAAAAAAAAACAAATAAAAAACTTTCCAATTTAAAAAAATGCAAACGAGTAGACTTTCCATCTTTTGAGGGTTTGAACAGCTGTTTAGCTCAATCGCCTGGCAAGTTGCAAAGTTGCAAAGTGAGATGAAAATACAGGCTCAACATGGGATTTTGACGTACGAATATATCGTACCCTGGCACCAAAGGTGTTAAGGATAACCATTGTGTTGTGCCAGGATCATGTAGACTAGATTCAAGAAAATGTTTGTCTGGAATTTATTTATTTTTTTACAATTTTGCCTCAGAGGTTGCAAGCAATGTGAAACATAATACCATGCTGTAGTCTCATCATAGGCTGTGCGATTGACAAGATATTTAACCAATGCGCAAGGTGACACTGCACAACTGAGGGGACAATAAAATTTACAGAAAGAACAAGGATGCAGAAGTCAATAGCTATACATTGATACAGAGGCAAACGGCGATGCTGGTCAGTACATTAAAATCAACTAAAAAAAGACCAGGTAATGCTAGATCAAACTTGCACACAGCCAATATACTGGCAGCGTTTTTCCCCTGACCACAGCCAGGGACAGACGTTGATGGAGCCACTGGTGCTCCCTAGGGTCACCAGACCACTCAAAAAGGGGCAGTGGACTTGCCATACATGCAGTGGCGTAATGAAGAGGAGCAAGGGAGACATTGACCCTGGATGCAACACTTTTAGGGGCGCCAAATTGAGGTCGGAATGTTATGTACTAGTAACAACATGTCAGCGGATGCTAATAATTATAATTTACAAAATATCAAATGTCATTGCGAAATCTTATCAAGATCACCAAGGTTTGCAAAGCAAGCAATTATGAACCTTAGTGACGTTTCAAGGCAGAGTTTCTGTCTCCAGCAATAAGCGCCTGCTTTTTGTTTGTCTCACGGCTGTGTCACAATGTTTTCAGATAGCCAGGGTTGCAAACTTTCCGACTTCCCTATCATTTTATATAGTTGGCGTCACAATGAGATGGGAATCCAATGTTCACAGTGCATGCAGACTTCCTGCGCATGCTTTTAGAACGGCGATAAAACTTACACAATGTTGTTACCAGGGATGTGCATAGGGGAGATGAATGAGGCGACACCCCCAGACATCCAAGGCAGAGGGTCATCCAAAGAGAGAAATTATGAAAAGTACATTTATCAAAATCTTGTAAGTAGACCAGGGATGCAAAATTTGTTGTGAGCGTTAGTTAGGGATGGGCATTTATGAATACCGGATCCTAAACTATGCGAATCCAAAATGCTAATTTAAACCAGGTAATTGGATTCGGTTGGGATACTCCACAAGATCAGCAGTGTACTTGATTCCACCACATGAAAGTTAATGCGCACAAACAGACATTTTTTCAGTCCATTCACATGCTTTTTTCTCTTGCACTGCTTAAACAAGAGCACTTGTGTGCATGCACAGACATCTTTTCAGTCCATTCACATGCGTTTTTCTCTTGCACCGTGTAGAAACAGCACTCAGTGTGCACACACAGACATTTTTTCAGACCACTCCCAGTGTTTTTCTCTTGCACCACATGGGCAAGTAGAAACACTATTGTGCATACAGTGACATTTTGCAGTTTACCACATAAGCTTTTTTGAGACACTAGCATGTGCTTAACCGACTACATGCATTTGTAAGTCATTGAGTGCATTATTTCCTGCATGTTTTAAAATCAGTTGTAGTCGTTGTGTTAACATGTCTGCTAGAAAAGTGGCTGGAAAGAAGAAAACTGTGAATGAGTAGTTGCCTTTGCTTCCACAAATGGCTTGAAAAAATCTTTGTATAACTTGCCACGTCATCTTCTAAAAGATATTTTTCCAGTGTATTAGTAGTCACCACTAAATTGTGATCACGGTTAACATGCCGACATTTGGAAAACCTTAATGTATTGAAATACATCAGTGGCGCATCGCTTCACTGTCATTACAGGTCCCCTTGTGCCTTAGGTACTCTGCAGTAACGCCGATCAAATATTAGATGCTGCCACTGCAGGTTTCTAATTCAAGTGTTTTGGAACAGGCAACAGCATTTCCCTTCTAACGTTATATAGGATTATTACAAAATAATCACATGGCTCCACATGCATGCTACCTGACACCATTGGTACCTGTAGCTTGACGACGAACGGAACACGGAGATTTCATGAACTGTGGGATATAAAAATGCTTCTAGATGTTCTAAAAGTCCCTTGCTCCTGTACAGTATTTTAAATTCTGAAATCCATTAGTGTTTAGCAAACCAACGGTCATCAGTTGAAACATAAATTGGAAGTTGTTGCGGGCCTGTGCATTACATGTTATCTTAAACATGCACACTGCCTGTGTGACGTAATAATTGCCTGTATTAGTCGTGGAACGTTTTGCGCACATGCGGCCATTTTCTGCTTGCTTTGGACTGTACATACACTGCAGTTGGGAACACGTTTATATCTCACGCTGCCATGCATGAAAGATGTGTGGAACTGCGAAATATTCAAATGCCTTAAAGTTCAAAAAATCTCTTGGTCCTGATACAGCTGGGCGCTGTACATAAAGACTTAACTAATTTGTTGCCTGTGGTGTCATTAAGGTATAATAATCCCAATGACGTTTGTTATGCATCATTCGGTTGGGGCATTCACCAAATGAATCTTATTGATGTGAAAAAACAGAGTGAAGCCAACAAGTAACGAAGTTGAAACAGTGCATTGTCTGCAGCGGAACGTACGGCATATATCCACATTTTAAACTGAAGTGCACTGTGCTCAGTGCTTCCGAATACAAACTAAAATTCGAAGTTGGTATACAGTATAGGTGCACATTTTTTTGTTTTGTAGAGAATTTAACACACCTGGTTCAAAGGTGTTAAAGATAGTCGCATGCGTCTGGTAGTTACCCAATGGCATAAAATTAACTTTAAAAAAGTTCTACTTTCGCGACAAAGCTTCGGAACCGTACAGATGAGACATGACTAGACAGCGCCGATCACAGTGTTTTGAAGCATGGAAGTTGGAACACGCGGCATTGATTTTGGCACGTCAGTGAAGGGAGTTGTTTCGGCAACAGTGGCTGCAGATAAACGGCGCTCAGATTTGACACCATCTGAGCAGTGCACTTTATACCCTTCAAAGTTAACTACGCGATTTAAGTGATTCAATTTAAGTTTACAAATGAAAAGAACGTTTCCATTCGAATATCCGATTTATGCGAACAACTGTTATGCGATTGACCGTACTATTTTCTTATATTTGTAGTTTCAGTTTAGGATTCTGGAATCCTATTCCATAAAGCAGTTTATGAGTTTAATTGGTATGAAATTAGTTGAAGTCGTTTATAGTTGTGCTAGGCCACTAGTCAAGCTTGATTGGGTCTAAGGACATCTATAGCCTAAATAAATGAGTTTTATTCTAAAAAGTGTTGTCAAAATCTGGCCTTTCTTGGCGTAACCACTTCCCCCTGGCAAAAATGCACTACTGCATTAGAATGAAAAATTTGTTGTTCAATGTTGTGAAAATGTATTGTTTGTGTGATGAAATGACAAATTGCTGATTTCCAGTGCCGGATTTAGGAAAGTGCGCGATGTGGCCTCTTTGGTTTTTGAGTGAATGACTTTTCTTTTTTAGCAAATCTCAGGTTCAATGCATTGCAGGGAAAAACCAGAATAGGATTCGGTATTTTGGATTCCGTTTAGCTATTCTAGAATAATTATGGAATAGTAAACTATTCTGAAATGCCCATCCCTAGTGTTAGTAGCACGTACCAATTTTTAATAGTGCATACCCAGCTTTACCATACAGCATTCATATGCATGAAGTATACAAGGTAAACAAAACGTTCGTGTACTCCAAGTTTTTGGTCGCGTGGCATGAGTGCGCGACCGTAGTTTTGCCGCCCTGAACTAGATGCTTCTTATTGCCTACTAAAACATGCTGGGTGGATCTGATGGGAACTTGACTGAGGGGGCATGCAACTGTATGTTAAGTGACCTGAGAGAGAGCTGAAGCACTGCCATCGCTGCCTTCATCTGTTTTTACTGAACAAAATATCCTTAGCAATTTGTTTATACTATACTTCAGAAAAATATAAAGGGCGCCAATGTATCAAAGTCCATGGTTGTGTTGCAATCGGAAATCCCGAGTAGCATGTGCGCAAAGCTTCGCACCGTGGCAGCAAGCAACTATAGAGATCATGCTCGCAATCTATCTCTTACTATTGCTTGCTTGCGCTACATATATAATGGTATTATTCTTCATGCACATCCCGTTCGTGGTGAATCACACAACCAACGCATCACCACCGGAGAGGTTGCAACAACATCCCCTCCTTTTTACAACGAACCACAACGATCTCACGTTCTTTGTGTGAAGGCTGAACTCGGCACGACCTCCACATCCTGGTCACAGCACCATTTTGTTGTGATCGGAAATCCCAAGTGGCATGTGCGCAAAGCTTCGCACCGTGGCAGCAAGCAACTATAGAGATCATGCTAGCAATCTCTCTTATTATTGCTTGTTCGCGCTACATATATAATGGTGTTATTCTTCACGCACATCCCGTTTGCGGTGAATCACACAATCAACGCAACACCACCGGAGAGGTTGCAACAGTTGTACTATGTTTTTCAGATAGTATTTATTAGAGAAACAATAGACAACTCTATCTCCTAACATGCCGTAAGTGCTATCTTCTTTTGGTGAGCCTATCTCAGTGGTTTTCAACCTGGGGGTTGTGCCCCTGTGGGGGTTGTTTGCCATTTTTCCAGGGTTGTGAGAGCTTTTGATAAACATATTCATAATTACTTATAGATTTTATATTTTGTATATGGACCCACTTTTTGTTGTAGCTAAAATAATAGGATCACCTGGCAAAAATGATAGCTTACTTTTTCATTCAAAGTTGTTTTAAGTATGATTATGACCATTACAAAGTTTTGAGTGTGATTATGACCATTACAGTACTGTTGCGTTTGGCAACGCACACATAACTTAGTGACATAAGAATGTGCTAGTAAGCAAACAAACTCTAGACTAAAATGAATAAATCAGAACATCTTAACTAAACTTACTGATGTCAGGATTATAGAGCTCGACCAATAAGTTTTTTTTGGGCTGATACCAATGTTTTTCATTGCCGATACCGATATTTTTACATTACTTAAACCACAGATGAAAGACATTACAGTTCATTTTTTTCCTGCAGTACGTAGGCACTTTTGACTCCATGGTTGGTAACAAAGGTTATAAAGCACAAGATATAAGACTGGTGATGTAAAAATCAAACTAACATTGCCTTGTGTAACGCTTAACTGTACTAACTATCCGACAGGGTTGCCAGAAGAAAAATTCAATAAAAAGCCAAACAGTGCTTGAGAAAAAACAAAGCAATTATTTCAAGGCCAGAAAAGTCATAATTTGTTAGTGGTATTCTTATCCGTTCGTAACAAAAACACACCGAAATTACAAGTATATCACTAGACATTTTCTTCAAAATTTAGATTAAGTCTTACTTTTCCTTGTACTGGAACTCATACCTGATGCTTCTTTACAAGAACATACAGTATATTTATTTACACATTGGATACAATCCTTTCACAGTTTGCATACTAATCCATCGGTAGCTTTTTGCACCCATACGAAAGTCATCTTACATTCATTCCTGTACTTTTGAGTATGACCCGAATCTTAAAAGCCTCTCTGCTTCCTCTAATCAGGGGCTCCCAACCTTTTTTGACAATGTACCCCTTCAGCATTCCTACAGATGATAATGTACCCTTTCAGCATATCGACAGATGAACATGTACCCCTAAAATTTCCTCTGACCAAATATTTTATCATGATTAATCATAGATATATTTAAATATAAGAATACAACGGCTTTTGAAAATAATATTCACTGATATATGTATAAATATTTGGAAACAAAAGATATGTAAATATATATTTATCTTCTATTGCTAACATCAAATGTACCCATTCGGATAGGTAAATGTACCCCTAGTGGTACATGTATCCCAGGTTCGGAACCTCTGCTCTAAGCGATTGTCGCATTTCTATTACAGAGACGCAGACTTGTCTGTAAGTGTTGAGCCTGCATAGTTCTTACAACACAGTTCACACATTTCCAGTAATACCGCAAAAAAATTATTTCCAATCTGTCATCCCTCAAATCTTATACCAACATCAGAACGTGGGCGTCGGTCTAATATGGCATTTATATATCATAAAAATTTTGCAAAGGTGTTTCTGAAAAAATGGAAAAGTAAATATTTTTCTACAGAGGAAAATTTTTTAAGCCTGAAAAAGCCAAAAAGCCTAATGAATTTTTTACAGCCAACCAAATTCAGATGAGGCCAAAAGAGGACCAAAAACCAAATGAAACTTTTCAGCCCGACGAACTTGAAACAAGACCATATTATTGAAGATTGACCTAAAAAAGGCCAAACTAGCAACCCTGGTATTCAAGGCCATGAGTAGTGTTGCTGGTTAGGAGCCAAGCACTGTTGTTCTGACGAATTTTCACGTATATTATTACACCTAATGTTAAAAACAACATAAAATAGTGGGAGAAACTGTTGCAATAAGTATTTTAGTAGTTTATTGACCCAGTTGTTTGCATGTGCAACGTCAAATAAGGGATATCAAGCAATAACATTCACAAGTCTGTAGGCATATCAACACGCGTGGAATTGTGGATTTTTCTCATATAGAGTAGTATGCATTAGTTCGTTTTATTATACTTGTTGGGTTGAAAGTGACCAATACTGATATAGCTATCGAAAAATAACTCTATTTCTTAACTCCTTGGCGTCCGGCTGGTTTCGGGGATTTTCGGAAAAAAAACGCCTAAATGCACGTGGCTTTGCGCGGGAATTTCTCCAGTCTGGTATGCTCTACAGACCCGGTAAAAGTCTCAAAAGACGCGGCAAGTCTTCTAGTCTGCACTCGAAAAAAATTTCTTTGCTTTGGGGATGCGGATTTTTTGTGAGTGACGTCATAAGCAGAGGACTTTTAGGCCACCTTGGCCCACTTTGCCTGTCCCTGGGCGCCAACCGTTAGGTGGTTGTATTCTGCTGAAGTTTTTGCTGGAAACTAGGCTACAATCCGAGTCCTTTGATACTTTGGATGACCTGCTGGGGTTTCGGGTTCAAAAGTTATGATGTATGTTAGTAAAAATATTTGACTAATTAGATAATTAATTAATTTGTTTATTTTAGATCATAACTTTTGAACCAGAAACGCTAGAAAGTCGATCAAAGGCTGAAAAGACTTGGACTCGAGCCTAGTTTCCAATGAAAACTTCAGTGAAATAATTTGGCCTAGCGGTTGTGCCCTAGGCCAGGCAACATGAGCCAAAATGACCCCAAAACTACTTCACTTATAACATCACTCACAAAAAATCCATACTTCCCAACCAAAAAATTTTTTCTCAAGTGCAATCTACCAGACTAACCAATCCGTTTGAGCCCTTGAACAGCTCTCTAGCGCAATCAGCGGAGGAGCTAAGGCGTTGGTCAGGTAACTGAAAACTGCTGTTTTTTAGGCTGAAATCGAATTCCGAATATATCGTATGCCGGTTCTCAAAGTGTTAAAGAGGAAAAACGTCGGTTTCTTTGAAGATACTAAAAATGGCCCAACAGTCAACATTGTTACCACTGAATCATCACATCGACTTTCGCTACAATTAAGAATATTAACTAAAAGTTGTGATTATGTTTAGCCTAATTATTTTTCGGCTTAAACTGTCACGAATCCTTCCAACTGTATGTGTAGTTATTGTATAAGCAAAATTGCCTTGAAACAAAATTTCATATTTGTCTTCAGTAGAGCATTGCCAAAACATTGTTTTGTAGGCAAAACACATAGTCTGTTATCATGTGTTTTATAAATTTTGGTTCATAACTTGAGTAAAACAGTGAAACCAAGTGTTTTCTATGGAAAAATATATGGAAAGTGATCGTTTTGAGACAATTTACGTAGCAATTAATGGTTAGTAAAATTAATTGCAGTAAGCTGTAAGTTGTAAAACGTGGTGATCATGTTTTTCAGTCAGTTCGAGTGTTTACTGTGCCTGTGGATATGGCTGTACTGTGTTCATCTGACTAATGACAGAGCATATACCAGTACAGTAGGCTAGAAAAGAGAACTTAGATTAGCAAGTAAGTCCAACCACCCTCATTTTGGCTAAACTAAGAATTTAAAAATTCGTTTTTGCTACATGTAGCTTAAGGCTTACTAAGAAGTCTTTTTGCTGTTGAGATAACACTGAAAGTTGGATTACGTAGAGAGTTACTGGGTGAAATACTTTTTGCCAGTTAACTTACATATAAGCAAATGCGATTCTACGTCCAGAAAATTTTCATTGACTCCAAAAGCCGTGATGAAGCCCATGTCATACAGGGTGACACAAAAATAACAGTCATCACCAAAAATCGAGTAACTTCCAAAATTTTATTTAGATTGACACAAAACTTCAGCTGCATCAGGTCAAACCTGTGTAGCAGACATCTCCAAGATAAAAATCTGGGGGGTTCAAGTCTGGTAAATGCGGCGACCACTGCGGGTCACACCTGCGGCTGATCAGTCGGTCAGGAAAACGCTGCTGTAGCCATGCCAATGATCCATTTCAGGAGTGGGGGGTGGCACCATCCTTCTGGAACCACTGGAGGACCCTGACAACCCCTCTCCGTCGACCAAGTGCTGTCCAGAACTTGCCAAGCACTTGGACATATCGCCGACACACAACAGAGTCTCTGACAGCAGCAACGTTGTGTGATATCCTCGATGATTTCGGTCATCCAGAGTGTTATTGTCTGTTAGTGTCTTTACGATTGAGGTTATGCACAGTCCCATGGGTTCTGAACTTATTGACCCATCTGTAGATAATTGAGTGGACAGGAAATTCACGACATCCGAACCGTTCTTTGAATTGCAATTGAGCTGTGTGGATAGACTTCTGCTGAAAATATGCCTCAACTATAAATATCTTTTGCTCAGTAGTCCATGGCATCTCGAAGGTCAAATTTGGTAGACTCTTAGAACATTGATTCTACTTGGTAAATAAATCTGAAAAATAAAAAGAATTGATTTATTATTTCACGAGTTATTCAAGTTTAGGTGATGACCGTTTTTTTTGTGTCATCCTGTATTTTATTACGGATGGTCAGACTTTTGGATCAAGTGCAGTGAGCTTTTCCAAAAGTTTGGGGAAAAGTTAAGTTATTATTACTACTGAAGTTTCCCATGATGCATGTAACTGAGCAAGGTTTCAATTCAACCAAGTACTGCACATACGTAACAAATACTGCAATCGTCTTGACATGAACAAGTGGAAATGACTTATACTGACCAACTTGCAACCTGCTTTATAACAACTTACAGATAAAAAGCCAAGCGTAATGTTCGCAGTGGTTGGAACCACCTGTTTTGGGGAATGAATACCCTTTTTGTAGAATGCAATTGCATTCACTTTGTTTGTTCTTTTTTTGTGCTAACTAGATTGCTCATTTATATTTCATTAGCATTGAATTTTTTTCAAATTGAAGTAATATTTTAGCCAACACTAAAATCATAGTGGGAGTGATTTTTAAGAAAAGTTCCTGTAGGGGGGCGATTGAACAAAAAAGGTTGAAGACTACTGATGTACTTCGAGGGTTGCACATGCTTAACACTAGCGCATCTGGCTGAAATCGGGAATTCTCGCGCCAAAACAACAGGATTGCACATGACTTTGCGCAGGAATTTCTCTGGTACGGTAAGCGCTACAGACCCGGTCAAAGGCTCAAAACACACGGCAAGTCTTAGGCTGCACTTGAAAAAAATTTTTTGCTTGGAGGTGCGGATTTTTTGTGAGTGACGTCATAAGTGGAGAACTTTCAGGCCACCTTGGCCCACTTTACCTGGCCCTGGCGCCAACCGTTAGATGGTAATATTTCGCTAAAGTTTTTGTTGGAAACTAGGCTACAATCCAAGTCTTTTTTTTGATACTTTGGATGACCTGCTGGGGTTTCAGGCTCAAAAGTTATGATCTAAAGTAATAAAAATATTTGACTAATTAGATAATTAACACTTTGAGAGCCGGGGTACGACATATTAGTACTTCGATTTCGGCCTAAAACCAGCAGTTGCCAGTTGCCTTACCAACGCCCTAGCTCGGTGGTTCTTAACACTTTGAGAACCGGTCTACAATATATTCGTACTTTGATTTTGACTTAAAAAACAGCAGTTTTTGGTTGCCTTACCAACACCTTAGCTCCTCCGCCAATTGCACTAGAGAGCTGTTCAAGGACTCAAATGGATTGGCCAGTCTAGTAAATTGCACTTGAAAAAAATTTTTTTGGTTGGGGTTGTGGATTTTTTGTGACTGACGTCATAAGTGAAGTAGTTATTAGGCCATTTTGGCTCATTTTGCCTGGCCTAGGGCCCAACCGCTAGGCCAAATTATTTCGCTGAAGTTTTCATTGAAAACTAGGCTCGAGTCCAAGTCTTTTGAGCCTTTGATCAACTTTCTAGCATTTCTGGTTCAAAAGTTATGATCTTAAATAAACAAATTAGTTATCTATTTAACTAATTAGTCAAAAATTTTTACTAACTTTTATCATAACTTTTGAACCCGAAACCCCAGCAGGTCATCCAAAGTATCAAAAGACTCGGATCGTAGCCTAGAATCCAATAAAAACTTCAGCGAAATACAACCATCTAACGGTTGGCGTGCAGGGCCAGGTGAAGTTGGCCAAATAATCTTCCACTTATGACATCACTTACAAAAAATCTGCACTCCCCGACCAAAAATTTTTTTTCAAGTGCAAACTACAGGACTTGCCGCGTCTTTTGAGACTTCGACCAGGTCCGTAACCTGTACAGGAGCGGAGATATTCCTGCGCAAAGCCACGTGCGATCCAGCTGTTTTTTTTGCAAACCGCTTGAATTAACCCGGACGTCAAAGTGTTAATTAATTTGTTTGTTTCAGATCATAACTTTTGAACCAGAAACCCTAGAATCTTGATCAAAGGCTCAAAAGACTTGGACTCGAGCCTAGTTTCCTATGAAAACTTCAACAAAATACTTTCGTCTAGCAGTTGGGCCCTAGGCCATGTAACATGAGCCAAAATGACCCAAAAACTACTTCACTTATGACGTCTTTCATTTTGGAAAACAATACTTTCTAAATTATGTCAACATAAAATATTTGTTTATAAAAATAAATGAAAGCCACATTTGGCCTTAAGCAGAAAAGATTCTGCTGTTTGTGGGAATTGGCCTGGCCATTGCGGTGATGAAGTATGTACCATGCCTGTTAAACCTGCATCTACCCCACACACCCTACAAATCCATGCCCGCCCCACCTGTGCTGTTTTTGCTCCTCACTTGCTGTTTTGTGTCTGAAAACTAGAGATCGGCCTATATTTAGGTTTTACTGATATATCGGTATTGGCCAAAACGGCCAATTTCATTGGCCTTAGTAGGTGTTGACAAAATGCTGTTATATTCCTCACGCACCCAAACAACTTGCGCAAAAAGCACAATGAAGCAAGTCAACATTTATCTTACAGCAACACTAGCAGGTGCGGTTTCATAAACAAACAGACAAGATTAACCATGAAGCATGCATGGGCCATCGCAGCCGAAACAAAAGCATCGTCAGTAAGTTTCGCAATGCTTGACGTTGTCCAGACCGCCCTACCACGTGTAGATGCTGTGCATGAATAAACTCCCGTTGTATTTCTAGAAGTTTTCGCAGCACGAAAAGTTTGACTGTAAGGTGCCTTCCAATTTGATGCTTAGTTTAGCGCATATTAATTTAAAAAAAGCTTGTATGAAAAATGAATTGCGTTATGTTAGGTAACAATTGTGGTGTTATGAATATGATTGCAAATGTAATCGCTACTCACTTGTGACGACAACTATCGCTGTGAAGCAATTACACGTAACATCTTAAAAGGATTCTACCTTTCTTAACTTGATGTATTAGGCTATAAGCGCGCTGGTTTACACTGCACGCAAGCTAAAATATCCTGTTCTTGGTTTAACTTAATTGACATTGTCCACGAGACATGTTAATGATAATTGTGATCTCACAATCCAAGCTGTTGCAACACGCTGGTTTGTGGATGTGATAATACACAAGTTAGGGAAGCGCTACTCCAGAATTACACAAATATGTTGAAATAGTGATTTGGCGATTAGTCCAATAGCAGGGTGGGTTACCGCAGTTGTCAGCATTCATTGTTGCATCACAGTTGCTGTTGTCCATTTGTTAACACGATCAGCAAAAGCAGTGTTTGCTACAATGCAACTTATGCAAGCTAAAAGCGCAGTGTTTGTGATTAGATCAGAACTGCCTTGGCATTATTGCACAATCATGGGATGTGCAATTCGCACATGTGCACGTTTGGCGACTTGTTCTTATGGAATTTTCTTCTGGCGGATGGGCGGTAATCAGTTATAGCCTAGTGCTGCTTTTGTTTAGGCTAGGTTGTAGATGACCGGCTAATTTCGTGCAGGTTACTTGGGTGAAAATGCAGAAAAACTTTGCTTTCTGCATGACAGTCTTAAACTGTTGAGATGGAATTACTAAGCATTGACAAATCAATTGAGGTGTTTCATTTCATATACCAATGCCAGTACTTCAGTTGCAGTTACTAATGCAACTAGTTTGCTTTTTTAAGGACATTCAGTTATTTAATATTATATTACACCAAAATTCCAAACTTGATTCTTTAAGACTTGTTTGTGAGATATAGGCAAAAACAAAATTTTACGAGAGTTATGTAGTACAGTAATGAGTAACAAACATACTATCATAGATCAAAAAAGTTACTGCTGTTTTGGAAAAATGTTCATTTTGGCAAATTTGGTTAATTGAATAAAGTATTGTAGTAATTTTGACCTCCTGAACTTATGCTCCATTTTGTACTACTATCTTTTAACTTTCAAGCACTGTTTTTGCTTTTTTTGTTGTAAGCACTGTAAGCAGTTCTATTTCATTCAGTGTTCTGTTCTTATTCTTTTTTTATTTTTAACATTCTTTTTTTGTTCATGTCACTGTGTTTTTTCATTGCAGACAGTGTATAGGCTTACTATGCTAACAAGTTAATCAGATTAATTAAAAATCATAGCAAAATGTTGAAATTACTACAATTTAAAAAATTTTTGCTCATAAATCTTGAATTTTTAAGTTTTTGAAAAAAAGTTAAGGCATAGGATGCATTATGTTTTTGATAATGAAGCAGAAAACAAGATTTGAAAAATTGAAAATATTGCTTATCAGTAGGGCAACCAATTTTTCACCTAAAAACTTGAAATTTTGACTTTAAAATTTACAAATTTTGACTTTCTTCTGGCCTATAAATTTTCTGTGTTTGCAACTGCAAAGTGATTCAACCTTAGGTGTTGAGTTGAACCCAGAAGCATATTCATGCACTCTATGCTTCGAAATTAAAAAAAATTGGTTGTTTAACTTTGAGGGATGATGTATTGATAAGTTCATTAATGACTACAGTAGAGTCAAACCTGAGAACATCATAAAGTTGAAGCACTATATATATAATGCATTGAGCATTTACCAAACCAAGTACTGTAAGACCACATTTCTTGCCTTACCATGCTTATCCTACATACTATTCAATTGTCCAGTAGTGGGCAAAACAACATTATTACTTCACAAGTTGCAGCAAACCCATTATTATTACAGAATTGCAACAAAACTTGCAAAGGCATATACATGTCTGTTGTAGTGGTTTCAACAAAATATCGATAAAAAGAAAAATATGCTACAAGGAAAGTTTGACCCAACGACAAATTTTGACCTAATGATAAATTTTGACTTTTTTTTACCTAATGACTTGGATTCCCTCATGGCATGAGCGTGAAATTTGGTTTGTGGACGTTTCATTAGCTTTAAATAAGGCAGAAAAATTTTGACTTTATTGACTTTTGGTTGCCCTAGTTGTCAGTATCGGCTATCGGCCCATGAATGGCCGATATATTGGTATCGGCCTCAAAAGCCATATCTAGTGAAAATGATACTAGTGTGACTGTGTGAGCTTTGGTTTGCACGCCTTTAGTTTATCCAAGCTTAGTTTTGTAAAATATAGTTAACTATATATCTATGTTTTTTTTCGAAAAAATACAGAAAGATGATGTCTTGGATGATAGTGATTTGGATGAAGATGCCTTGTTATATGGCAGTGATGATGACAATGATGATCTCAAATATTCTCCATCAGCTTCCACACTGGGCACTGTTGTGGATCACCAAAAATTTGGTGATATTGCTGATAGTCACCCTGGAAACACAAATTCAGGCATCTCCAAAACTCATGTCAAAATGCCGCTGACCCCACCAGCCACCACCCATGAAACAGGAGATACTGGAAATTTAGCTGAAAGTGTTCATGGGAATACACTATCTGGTGATATACATGAAGCAACCCTTGCTTCAAGTGAGGAGGTAGTAAATGGTGAATTTGAATCAAAAAGACAAGGACTGTCCTCAGGGGCCATGCTAATGCTAAAAGACACTGATAAGGAGGTAAGTTATGCAATTTGTGCAGCTTCGTTCAATATTTCTCATGAATTTGATAGCATTTTTTGTAATACTGTGTTTCCAAAAATAAATACGCAGTTGGTCCACTAGAGGTTTGCTCAACTATATTTGAAATAATTATTGTTTTAGACCTTTCAGTGTGATATACGTAATAGATCATTTGATGGTTAGTGGTATATGGTGACCATTTTATTAGGGTATTCAACAGACCTGCAGCTAGCCTTAAATTTCGAGAGGGAGTTAAAGCAGTGTCTATATTTTGATGTCCAAAAATTTTCATGGAAATAAGCTTCATAGTGTTTTCCGAGTCTCATGCTTTCCTACAACATAAGACAAATGACTGAGATCTGAATGACCTTGTTTGTTCCAAACTGAAGGATCTGATTTTACAGCAGACAAGGTCAACAATACAGTTTGCTCTTTACACTGCAGCCTGTGAGTTGTTGTATTTCATCAAATCTTGGTGTTGAAATTGTTCAGTTTATTATTTTGGTTTGTTGTCTGCACATAGTGGTTAAATTTAGCAGTCAGGTATGGGCTTTACTTTCTTCATCATGGAAAGCTTTTCATCAAAAGATGATGTATAAAACTGGCAACTGTCTTAATTCAGTCATGGTGCTTGATGTTGGTGATGTATCCAATTTGAAAACCGTGAAGCCAAACTTAGCAAATAATTTGACCAACATAGATATGATAAAGCAGCATTCTTTGAGCAACTAGGTTTTGTTAGTGTATGTTTTTTCTGTGACCAGACTGCTTTCATGGTAGATTTATTTATTTTAGATTTTATACAGGTGCATTGGGGTCTGTTTTGGTGTGAAACCAAAGTAATACATGTTTCTGTACTAAAAAAATGCTCTTGTTTACAAACAGTTGTTTTTATGACAGAACAAGTAAAAATTTTATCAGAACTTGGACTTGCTCAGAATAACATGAATGGGTTGTCCGAAAGGTTAAGGATATCTAACTACTTTTAAACCCTTTTTTGTCATGTCTTTACTAATTCCCAATTGTAGCATGGTTTCTTTTCTGTAAAATTTTTTTGTCTTTCGCCAGTAAGAACAATTTTGTAAACTTGAAAACCAAGCTTTGGTGAGCTTTATGAAAGCTATGGAATGCATCAGGAGTGGTACATAACAGCATCTTTGCTTTTGTGTGTCAGTATGAGATGTATGTTTACAAAATAGTATTCCACGACTGTTTGTGCATGGTGTTGTATAAACTTTGTTTGGATTTGTACTAGTGTCTAATTTCATGTGTTTACAGGAAAAGAAAGTAGAGACAACACAGCTTGACCAACAGGATGAAGATGAAACAGGTGCTATTTCTAGTATGGTCAGAGGCCCATAGGTGACGAGTACAGCAGTGTGACACTCCACTGATTTTTCATTTTTTTGATGAACAGTTGTTTGGTAACAAGCACAAAGACAATATTCTGAAATGTATTGAAACGTTTTTGGATAGATGCGGAATGGAAGGTTTAAAAACCACAATGTAGCTTGAATCAGTTTTAAGTTGTAGAGAGAAGCACCATATCTGCTGTATGCGACTTTTACAAAGACTATGTAAACGAGGAACAGTTGTACAGCAAAATGCAACAATTTTTGGCAAGCAATGATTTAAACAGTTCCACTCCAAATGCTATTTTGATGAAAAACCAAACTTTTGTTGTTTTCCGAGTTTAACGTGTTTGCTGCGCATGTATTTGCATTTCCCGGCTGTACTACTGGTGAGGCAAAGTGACCTTCAGTGCACTTTGTCGCTTAAAAAATTATCTCTGTCCGCTCATGACTGAACGTAGGTTGAATTCTTGTTGTTACTAAATATTCATTCCATTGTGGCAGATGAACTTAATGTTGAAAAATTGATGGATGATTGGATTAATAGGGCTGTACTTCCCATAAATACTTTAAGGTAATTTTGTGTTATATATCAACTTATTATGATTCCAGTTTAATCTGTTTTGAACGTGTTCTAAAAGTTTTGAAAAAATTATGAGTGACTGAACATGAGTCACCTGCAAAAATGGCATTAGTGTGGAGCTGCTTTGGGATATTTCAACCGATATTATTTTGCCAATTTATGCAGCGTTGGATGTCATATTTTGTGATGTCATGGATTTCGCATGTCTGTAGAAATTTCAAACTCGCCACCTATGCAGAGACCTATGACTATTTTTCACTTTTCTTTGTACTGCTTGCAAGTATCCTTTTTTGATTAAAGTATAGTATATTTTTCTGTGTTTTGGTTCATATACACACTGCTTTTTGTGTATGACCGTTCAACTTTCTGGGGAGTGGCCAGTTCCCAGACAAAATTTGTTTTGTAGTAGATCTCATAGTGGAAACCATTGCTTGCCAAATTATGCTGGAAACTTGGTACTTATTTTCGTACTGATTGTCAGTTGTAGCTTTTCTGTTTCCAAGTCTGTTAGAATCCTTGCCATATATATTGTGAGATTGTGGTTTTCCAATATATTCATAAAATCAGTTCCACAGCTTTGCTAGTTTGCTTAAAATTTGGGCAATTACTCTGACGTCAGAAGTAGATTTGTGAGAGGTTAACACAACAGCTGGGTAAATTGTTTCTTTGGACTTTACGCATAGAAGTTTTGGACTTCACACATAAATGTGTTTTGAGCAGAGCTGATTGTTATTTGTTACCTACAAAAAACATCTAGTCTAGTCTACTAAGACTTAAAATGCTTCCACTGTAGCATTATCGTTGGTGAAATTATGAGAACAGAAATGTCGGTGCATGAAAAAATTCAGTGTAAAATTCACGCAAGGTTTGCTGATGCTTCATAGGCAACGTGTTATGTAAAAATAGCTGAATTAAGTTTTACACAAATACAGCACCGCACTGACACAAATACAGCGCAAGCGCAGGAATTTTATGACGTTTACGTCATAAACTATTACAACTATTACATTTTGATGACAAATACGGATATGCACATTGCACAATAAGCACAAATTCAAGTTGTCGGAGGACTGCTGGCTGTAAGGAATAGGTGAAAGAATTAGCATTACTAAATCAGAGACGCGGCAACAACTTGTGTTTTGGAAAACTACGTGCAAACAACAGTGTAGTGACTCTAAATGACCACATATTGTCCATGCATACCGGCTGGAAACTTGCGGATATAATACATCGGCACCGTCGTTATATCGGAATGCCGATTCCCCTTTCCATAGCGCTTGTTGTCTCAAAATGTGTTATTATTGGCCGGTAGGTTATAGGAAGTAATATACAGATCCAATATGGAGTATCTGTTAGACTCAGGGTGGCGGCTCTTTTCAACAAATGCGAGAAAAAGCGACGAAAAAAGATTTAACCATTATGTAATAGTCACGAAATCAGCTAATTGTGGCCGGAATACCGAATAGTCCTGCGCAGTGACTAGTCGAAAAGAAAAAAGTGAATTACAGCAATTAACAAAAGGAAAGTCTGTCGAAGGACGCCGCTTCTAGCGATGTGTATAATAGGATACTTCCAATTTCTGCTAGACATGCAGATAACTTGTACACCGTCATATGTAATTTCTTAAATTTGCATATTCTTTTGCTGTGTGAAATGATATCTAAAAACCCTTATTGTACAAAATAATGTCATTGGCTGTTGGCCGTCTTGCATTATCCATTGTGGAATCTGATCCTTTTGGAAAAATGTTTAAACACCCCTGCTTCGAAATTTTTAGAGCAGGGAATATTATCGATTATTATTATTGCCTTTTTCAACACTAGACTTTCTCTTGCAGTTTGCATCCAGCCTACGTTGCACAAATGCAAGTTTCTTGCTATAAATTCCTGAAGTTTACATTTGATGTGGTATTCATACACTTTTTTGGGGTGAAATTTTGCTTCGAATATGTCTTTCGCACTTATGCAGATGCAGCCAACTTTTAATTTGTGATGCTTTAATTGCAGGTCAAGTCGAAAAGCGAGTTCATGATGAGGAAGACAGCGATGACGATGAGTCGGATCGCCGGAACAGGTTTCGATCAGAACGTGTTTCATCTGAAACAACAAAACCTATCAGGTGAGGGATGCTTTCTGCTCTAAGTCGCCAAAAATTGACGATTTCATGCGTAATCAACCTGGTCGATCTTTCTTTTCAGAGGAGTCGACCGTGGCAAGCGGGAAATACCCGACACGCTGGAAATTTCTGAAGAGACGCGGCAGCAGATCGAGAATTTCGATAAGCAGCAGCGTGAAAAGCGAAACAACAAATGGAACCGAAATCGGGGCAGGGTTCGGGGCAAGGATGCTCGTAGGGGTTTGCCTGGAGGTCGAGGCAAGTTGGTTTTCGTTTAATAAGGATGTTCGCTTTCTGGTTGTTTGGACATGTTCTGTCTTACCTGTGCTCATGACGTGTGCATCGTGTTTCATGTAGCTAACATCGGTTTTCAAATCAGCTTTAGTGTAGAAGAAAACTAGTTGCATTTATCAAACGGGGGAGTAGCGACGTTGTCTTCCTCGTGGTTTTGTGTGCTGCTAAAGCTTCTGGTCAATCTTGAATATAGTTGTTGGTTTTCACGCTGGAAAATGTTACCGCAATTGGTTCGAGTTGATATGCTTTGCACGTGCTCATCCATGGGCATCGGAAAGGGGGGCAGGGAGGTCAAGGCCCCCTGGATTTTGAAATTGACATTTTCCTATTAAATTTTAAGCAAAAAGGTTGTTTTCTTAATTTCGAGTGGGTAAAATGAAATTTCACCAATTTTGCCCTCCCCTGGAAAAAATCCTTCCGACGCCCATGTGCTCATCTAGAAACAAAGGTTATGCTTTGTTGCCTGAAACTCACAAGTCGAGTTGCCTTCTTCTCAAATCGGGAATTAGTGTTTCCGCTTTTCGTTCATTTGCGAGCTCGCTGTACAGCCAAGGGTCATACGTCATACGTGATGCAGAAATATCAAGTGTTTTGAAACACGTGACGTGTGACGGGGTTTTCGATTGTATTCGAAGTCAAACCACATCGAAACACATCCGTTTGCAAAGACATTATGCACGGGCTTGCATTAATTTTGAAATAGGTTTATTCGTGCTCCTCAACTCGTTTACCTTTGACAACCACAGCTTGCCGATGGTGTATACGGAAAAGTGCCTGATGCCATGTCCAATACCGGTCCGTGAAGCATTTATTATACAGGACCGCACAGAAACAACAAGAGTATTTGCACTTTGCAGTATTTTGAAAAAGTATAGGACCACCAAAGTCAAAACGACATATTGCATTAAAGTTAGAATCACTGCAATGTATCAATTGAATCTTCCGCTCAATTACAGTATTTCTTAAAAGAAGCACATGCTACGTCATAGTCAATTTTGGAGATTTTCAAAGTTACTTGTAGTCAGTTGTATTGACACTTGCCATTTCCAACGTCCTACCTTTGTGAAGCGGGATTTTCTTTAGTGACAGCATCCAAGACGAAATTACGGAGACTGAGGTACACACTGCTGGTGTCATTGACTACTACCACCCCAGATAAGGCCATCTAAATAATTCGAGGGGTCCCACTGATTCAGCGTTATGATGAGTTGTGTATTAGGCTCATCTAACGGAATGCTGTTCGCTATTCGGGTTTAGGGTATAAAATTATGGCAGTTTCGAGAGCATGTGAATGCAGTGTCTCACACTGCTGTATTTTGTTAATATCTTTTGCATCGTTATGTGAAAAAGGTTTTTCTGGCTCAGGTATGCGATTTATGCTTGGGAATCAGCGACCAAGGATGCCTCGCGCACATCTTGCAAACCAGCGGCCACTTCTTCCCCTTCCACAACCACAGCTTATTCGACCACCTGCAGGACATCTTGATCCTCATTTTCTGAATCAGGCAACATTCCCGGCCAGCTTGCGTTCCATGCCCCCTCCACCAATAAGTTCAGTTCGGTTTCTTGAACCTCCTCCAATTTTTCCGCCCCACTTGCTGCTCCCTCCTCCTGGTCTTGGGGTTGTACCTGGTCTCGCGCCCCAGTCTACTCAATTGATGATGACAAGTGTGTCAAGTATTCCGGTTGTTAGCACCACAAATCGCGATACTGTATCTCGATTCCCAAATCCTCCCACAACAGCTGCTGAAGAAACCAAAGGAAAGCCAATTCCTACGCTCCTCTCAAGCTCAGCACGATCAACCCCGCCACCAAGTGGACAGTTAGCTGACGAGCAAAGACAACCCCGGGAAGTTGTCTTCAGCAATGAAGCTGTTAGCCGTGACTCCCCCAAGCTATCTGTAAAAATTATGAGGTATTGTTCACAAGGTGTCAAAGACATAGTTTATTTAGGACGATGAAGTAACCTAATGATTCATCCCGACGAAACATTTTCAGTGCTAATTTCCAGTTTGTTTTTAAATAGTTGTTCTGATGCTGTTAGTATGTTTGTCAGTTTGATTTTGCGTTGCAAACATGTCATCAAATTTTTGTATGTGTTGATACTTTACATGCGAAAAGATTTTTTAATAACCATTGGCGATTTCGAAGAAAGACTAAGACAAATAAGAATATTTTTGTTGCTTAAGTGCTCGAAATTTCGTTTGTTTTTCTCTAGGCGCTCGCTCTAAAACAGTTGTGGGCAATATTTGTTTCAAAAGGTTGATTTCATCGCTCGTCTCCCTGGTTGTACGGCAAACTGCTCACAGACAACGCCACCAAAATATCTTTTATGCGATAAAGAGCTGTATATACTACGCACTAACAAAAAGCTGTAGGGTATTTTTTTATCTAGTGTATTTTTCGGTCATTGTTTTTACGTCGCTTTCCAGTCAAGCTTTGGGCTTAACGAAAAAAGAAGGAAATACGTTGCACTGACCGATCTGGCAGTGCAACAGAGAGGGGTAGGTAGGACATAAATTACATACCCTGCTATAGGACGTATATAAGGAGGTAACTGGCGAAACTTCTCTGGAACATAATATATATAATATCAGGGTTTTTTAAGGAAAATGTCAGGTACCCGGCATGGACCTGTAGGGACCTGATTTCTCTGATTCTAATGACCCGATGATAATTTTCGCTGAATGGAGTCCCTGAAACACCTTAAAAAAAAAAAAACTGACGAAATAAAAAAATGGCGCAACCGTTATGAACCAGTACACGATTTCAACGGGGCTGCGTTGGCGGTTTTCCTTATGTCGGCTCTTGCATTTTCTCAAGTCTTAGAAGGTAGTTGCTAGTTCTTTTTTTCTTGTGCTTAGATCTCGGTCTCGCTCTCTATCACGGTCGCGATCCCCGTCGCCCGTTCCTCGTCCAAGTCACAGAAGGACTGTGCTGCGACCTCGACGTTCAAGGTCTCCGCGGAAGCGATCGAGATCGTGAGTTCTTCAACCATGCTTTGTTGTTCCAAACCGCGTTGTCTGTTTTTACACGTCAAATGTTAGTTGAAACGTGATCGGAAGCACGTTTATGTCCGTATTTTTCCAGGTATCAACAGCTTTTCTCACGAGTTTTTTGTCTTTTGTTATTGCTGAAGTTGTTTGCTGAGATCAGGGAGTCTTAAGCAGTCCTGAGTCAAAGCTCAAAATTCAGGTTTCCTCTCAGAATCAATCTTAACATGTCCTGCAGCTGTCGAAAAAACGGATCCTCTCTACCCTGAATTGCTACCCGCGTAGATTTGAATTGGGCCACGCAATACAGCAGTTATTGTCGTGCATTTTATGGTTTGACGTGTGTGAGGAGTCAATTCTGTACGTTCGTATCTGACAAAAATGATTGGATTTTTTCCACTTCGTTCGTAAAACGATAGATTAGGTTTACTACGACCCGTTATAGCAAATCCGTTGTGGACATACACGCTTTAGTATACCGTTTATTTGTAAAAAAACTTGTTAGAAAAAGTCCACCACTCTTGACCAGAACCAATGGGGATTGCTTCGCCAAATGTGTGAACATTTTCTTCCTAAACCTTTTCTGACTTTAACGTTTCCTTTGGTCAATTCTGCAAAGCTTATACCCCCTTTATTAGGAATACTGTACATTGAGTGTACAATGAATTTTTCTTTCAGGCATCAACATCCTCTGTCTCTTTTTAAAATCAACTTACGGTACACCAAGGATAAAAATTTTGCAAAATTTTCTCCTGTTATACAACATCCCCCTAAACTCGAGTTTAACCCTCAGGTTTCACATCATGCGTCATAATACAAAGGACGCCATGTATTGCGTGTTTACCTTGGCAGTGATAAAAACAGAACTTGGAAACATTTATCAAGGAAAAAGAATTAAACGCTTTAAGACACTGCATGCTAGCAACTACTGCTTTTACGTAGACACAATCGCCAAGCGTTATATCTGTAGAACAAAAGTTGATACGCAAGCAGTAACTTTAGCATGTTTCTGTTGCAGGTTTACCGTATTCAATTTGATGTTTTAGGGCTTAGATTAGAACTTGATGATTGTGTAGTGCGTAAACATGAAGCCATATATTGTTCTTTAAACATGAAGGCATATATAGTTCTTTCTTTAATATTCTCTTGGCTTTGTTTAATGGTAGAAATGTCTGTTGATAAATAAAGATAAACCCGTTTCCTACGCGTATATAAATAATACCGGTAAACTTGGTTTGGTTTTAGATTTAAACATATTTTACAACGCTAGCACCTAGTACTTGTTCAATACATTCTTGACCAGGCGGCGGCTTCATACGACAAAGATGCACTATACCACCTTTAAACACAAGGAATCTAAATTGTGTATTCAACTCAAGTTTAATCGCGAAAGCCCCGTTTCGGATTTTTTTAAACGGTATTTTAAGAAACTCTGGCTATTGGGTATGCATTTCCTCTGTCCACGACTGAGTAGGGTTATCTTTTTACGCTGTGTTGCTGGTGCCAAGTGTTTTTTCTCATAATAGGTCTTTTGCAAGTAACTTCAACCTGCTCTTGCGTGCACTGAAACACACCGAATGAAAAAAAGGTGTTCTGAATCTCTTTGGCCTGATTATTTAGATTGCCCGATTGTGACCGCAGTCTAGCGAATTGGTGAGATTCGTGGTTTCGAGACGAAGGCCAATATTTTCATAAGTTCAGTTTCATTTATACTCGCTTTCTGTAGCCTACTCCTTTCGGGTATGTCACTGGTGTGTGCGGCGCCCATCTCCGCTTGGGCCCAGTGGCCACGCGGCTATTCGTTGGTGGCAAATGGCTCGTGATCAACCAACTTTACCTCTGCTGTAAAAGTAAAGGAACAAAAGTAAATTAAACGCAATCATTGCATTTAATGCAACAAGCGATTATCATGCGCTGTTTGCACAGAAACACGTTTTTCAGGACTATTTTTTGTTTGTTCATTTGTACGTACTTTGTAGTTATTACTGAATGACGAATTGGTATGAAAGTGCAATATCGACTACATATCCCATGGTGCTGACTGTATGAAATTAAAAGATGCGAGATCGAAACGAAAAGGTCTAACAGTACAGGTGCAAAATAAACACAACAAACTGTTTTAACTGTTTTAGGGTGTGTTCATGATTGCCTGAGTATTAGTCCCTGAGTAAGTGAGACCAAGCTTGCTCTTCTGACAGTCGTGGATGAGGCTTCAGTTGTTCTCGTCTTCAAGACCCCCACCCGGAATGTTGCCTGGAAGCATTGTTTATGGGGCAATACAGATCGACCACATGTCAACTCATTCACCAAATAAATTGAACAGACTGAAAACCAAAGGCTTGTAATGCTACATCATCGAATCGCCATCAAATAGACCGTCATTGTATGTAGATGCCATGCGTGAGTTTGGACCACAGGCAAACGAAATAAATACAAATGAACACATCAAAGCCATCGCTAAGGGCCATAGTGTTGCCTACTACATAGCGGGATTTTTGTTTGCTTCTGTATTTTGCTTGGCATACTTATAGTGCCGTACGGATTTATTTGAATAAATCCTTTAGCAATGTTCACAGGATATTTTATATTCTGTATTTCATATTTCGTATCCTTCCTTGCAAGTGGCCGACAAAAATCGGTCTATTTATTTAAAGACCCAAAACGTTGGTCGAATCGTTGATTTTTTGATGCGTTTTGCCAGTCCGTTCTGTACTGCAGGCGTCGTTCGAAGGGTTCCTCATCACGAAAAAGAAGCAGACGAGTTTCAAAATCGCTTTCGCCTAGGCGCGACTCTCTGTCACCACCAGTCGACCAAACAAGTTAGTCAATCTGCGTCACGACGTGTGGGAGGCTGTCGCGGTCGGTTGAGTTCAGCCTTTGTATTCGTTTTTCTTGTTGCAGGCGCGAAGAAGCCTGCGAAGATTCACATCAACCCCCATTTCAAAGGCCCTCGTGCATTTCCCGCTCCTGCAAGCGTGGCAGCACCTGTCGCTACCGCCGATTCCGCCCCTGCGACAACGGCGACGGCAAAACCCTTGCCGTTACTTCCTCCTGGTTTAGCCAACATCCCCCCGCCGCACCTTCTGATCAAGCAATCTCCTCTTCCTAACCCACCTGTCAAACCACCGGCAGTTTCTCAACCCATCACGATTCCCCCGCCTCCACTTCCCGGCGTTTCGCCCAGCGTTGCGACGTCGCA
>Ga0210059_1002852_pt1 | contig 27348 bp, 14 predicted proteins | sample Ectturendosymbi2_FD_188042 | JGI IMG/M metagenome (GOLD analysis project Ga0210059, IMG submission 188042) | Ecteinascidia turbinata endosymbiont from Florida, USA - Sample 2 (SPAdes) (version 2) | ecosystem: Host-associated > Tunicates > Ascidians > Unclassified | place: Key West, Florida... | reverse complement strand
AGTTAAGGAGTCGTTCTTTGGCTTTATTATTTAGCTTTTGTTCTTAGCACAGTGCGTAGTTTTTCTAACTTTGTTTCATTGTCAACTTTCGCATAGGACTGAAGATGTCGAACACGAAACTAGTTTCCTTGTGCAAATAAATTATTGCGACTGATTCGCTTGATGTATGGTCACTGTCGTGGCTTTGCTATTATCACTCATATGTACATTTCGACATCCTCAAGTTAATGCAAATAAACCTAGTGTAGATGGGGGTAAAATTGCGAGGGGCTAAAATTACCCGTTTTGCGCCCCCAACACGTGACTTTTCGTGTGCTGAAAATGACGGTTTTGTCAATAAATCAGAATCGCCTGTGAATGAAATCTTTGGCTCCTTCAAGTAGCAGTGTTGGCAAAGTCACCTTTGGCTATCTATAAAACAAAAACGTTCTATGTAGTTCTGTGACGCAAAGATATGATGTAGTATGTATATGCACTGCATATAATCATCGACGTCTGAAGATGTAGGTTAGGGTTGCCAGAACACTTGAAAAATTTTCAAGGACATATTGCTTTTCAAAGAGATACAGTGGGCTACTTTCGTGATCGTCTGCAGGGGGAGGGGGCAAAACAGGCATTTGCCCCCCTGGAAATTGGGACTAAGAACCAAAAATTTTTAGAAAATCTTAAGTCAGCATCTTGGTTCCGATTAATTCTTGCATAGCATTTTGTTTACCGGCATGTCACTCACACTGCAAAAGAGTCAACTTCGCTGTTCTAGTGTGATGCAGTGATGAACTAGACGTTCACTCATGTCCACTCCTTAAGTTACGATAGCTAATGCGTTTTTCCTCATGTAACTGTTGACCTCAGACCTCTATGGCATGTGATGCAGCGAGACAGTGACTGCTGATAAGATAACGGTAATACAAGCTGTTTTATACTGTGTGAAAAGAAGCAGGGGTGAATCTCTAGCAGTGCTTCCGCTGCCACAAGTTTAAGATCCATTATGATAATGTGAGATCATGAGTGCGGCCAATGCGCCTGAGTGAATAGTTTAATCAAGCTATGCTTATGCAGGCTTTTTTTCACACAGTATAAAACTACGTGGCTTGCTAGAAATACCTCCATGAAAGGCTTGTGGGAATACGTCTTAATCGTTAATGCTTAGTTCTGACTTCTGAGCGAGGACTAAGCGCAAAGTTATATTTTCTGCGGCAAGTTTTCATAATTCATCTGGTCAGTTTTTACGCCTGTGTGGTGTTCTGCTTCTAGTAAGCTCTATAAAGTTGTCCAATAGTCGTGTTAAGATACAGGTCTATTCTTCATTGTTTGAAAAAGTTGCGAGAGTGTCCAACTTGCTTGTTTTTCACCGCTAATGTTGATCTGGGCGTTGATTGTTCTTAAATTATGACTTATTTGAAGAAAGTGCTCGAAAAACAGATTTCTAGTCACTGTTGTTGCAACTTTGCTGATCTACAGTGGGGAGGAACTGATCGGTGAACTCGGAAAAAGGGACGTTAAACGTAAATTTGACAACTACAGTTATGATTCAATAATGAACTAATGCAGCAAATGTTTTATTATATTTGGCGACAGGGTTAAACACAAGTTGTTGTAACGCCATTAACCTTGGTCGTGTTCACATTGCTGGGCGTGTTACAGGTAGGTGTGCACATACACGAAGTTTATCACTGTCTCTTTCCGTTTTATTACATACTGCATATTTGTACAGTTTAACGATTCTGCTTTTGAAAGACAGGTCTTCGAAAAACGGGGTCAAACTTTATACACAACACAATAAATGTGTCAGACGAAAATGTATACAGCTGCAAATACAAACGACATCAGGAAAAATCTGCGGCTTTGTGCGAACTACTTGCAAAAGTTAGTGGAACCAGTCAAGCGAAAAGGCAATTATAATGGCAAATTGTAAATAAATCCGAAAGCAGTCAAACCACAACACAAGAAAGAAACGTTGCATGGATAAACGCGGCTGATTGTGAGGTAATGTCCTTTTAAAATCAATTGAAACACACAACACGCATTCAAACACTCAATACAAGAAAACACAACACACATTAAAACAACACACAACACGCAATACAACACGCAACACGCGTTACAACGAAGTAATTATCGCGTGTCGTTATCAAAGGTTGCTTCAGAACAGCGACGGTGAGCTTGGCTTGTTCACCTGTTCCAATTAACGTGTGATTTTCGAAACCACAAGAACAGCGGTTTTATGCCTTGTGTCGTTTGTTTTAAGTTCTACGTGTGCGTGTTCCAGACACAAAGCTGGAGACGAGAAACTTGAGTGGAAGTCGATTGCTCAACTTTTGTGACGTCTTAAGCGTTGATGAATAATCAAAGCAAAGGTCACATTTTCTTTCCACTCATTGCGTAGTTTCTGGAAACTTCTTATTTTAAAGTAAACAGGAAAATACAACTTGAAGGTTGAAGTTGCGACATCATGGAAAGTTTGCCATGGGATGATTTCAACTTCACGTTCTGAAGGAAATAAAAATTGATGTTAGGATTTCAACCAACATCGGATTGATAAGTTTTACCAAAACACAAGAGTAATCCACATATTAGTAAAAATCTGTGTTAGTATTTTTTTAGGGAGAAAGTAGTCCCCCAAAACTTCTATGACATCTTTTCCTGACCACTGAATAGCAACTTTTGGATCCTTGGAACAGTTGGGGACATTCAGTCAGCGCAACTTAAACATGTGTAGGATTTAACCCCACCAGACGTTCCTACCATCAACCAAAAACAAATGATTTCGCAACTGGTACATACTCTTTGAACACTACAATCGCATTTTACTTTGTGATTGAGTGGTGGGACCTTGCAGTATTTGTTGGCAGGCGGGGCGGGATTGGAAAGCAATTTCAACCCGCGCACAAGACTCTAATGGAAAGCTGCACGATGACAATCACAGTTTCACAACAAATACAAACGAACATAACATCTTTTCAATGACATTTTTTCATCTTACCAACCACAAGCGGCGCTATGGAGTCGAAGCAAAACCAGCAGCTGAGTTTGAACAATAAACATGAACATCCTTTCCTCACACCTGTTGGTGTAGTGTAGGTGTTGTGGGAGTGTTCGCAGGGCGTGATTCCGTGTGAAATGGTAGAGGTCATTCAAGTTCATCATCTGTCACCGATGAAGGAATCGCGAAGGATCTGCGTAAGTTCACTCGACCGGAAAGAGAGCAGCTGTATTTTCCGACTCGTCGCTCGAATGCATTCCTGAAATTACAGTCGTTGTCAGCGAATGATATAAACCTTGTGATGTCAACACCAAAAGTGCGTGAACATTTAATAAATCAGAAAACCATCAATCCATAGGAGGTAGAAGCAAGGAAGTACTTCAGTAGGATGCACTTACGGTTAAAAGTGGTTAACCTGCAAAAAATTTTGAAAAAGATAAAAAAATGGGAACATTTCTTTGAGCATCGAATTCAGATCTTTGACAACAATGTCATGCATGTACGTCGCTTCACCGTTGGTGAAGATCTAGGGAGGGCTGAACCGGGTTTATGGGTCGTCCAGTTCGCATCATGCCCTCTTTACTTTTGAAGACAGACACAGTCTCCTTTCAAGCACAATGGGCTACTTTAAAAAAACAGGCATGGGCGAAACATTTTCTGTAGTTGTACAAACCATCATTGATGGTAATCGATCCATTTTGAATGTCTGGTAGTCTCCTCAGCAGTTAATGAGATTCGAGAACGTCCACTAGCACAGGTGGTTTTGATGTGAATGGTGACTGAGCTTAATTTGGGGGGGCGCGAAACGCGATGAGAAACCCACGTGACAGCGACTGGCGATCAACCGGGTCGCAAAGCAAAGATTTTTCCTCATTCTTTGTTTTTCAACCAGTAGCTTGGCACAAATTGGACATATTTACTTTTTAAGTATAATTAACTAAATAAAACCAACGCTAAAAAAAACCAACGCCAAATTTTTTTGGGCGTCAACATTTTCGAATAAATTCACCACCGCTTTCCTCCGAAGCCAAACATTACAGAAAAGAACGTGTTTCAACGACGCACAAAAAATATTTAAACAAACTTAACAAATTTGCGAAAATTCGATCACAGGCATAAAAAACTCTTCGCTCCAGTTTTGGGCCCACATGGGTCGTTTAGGCTGCAGACCTCCCAAGGACGAGGCTTCTTATAGTGTGAAAGGAACAGTTCATAGCAGTAATTAAAAGTTATTTGCTCTGCGTATAAAGTGCCCTTTAGGTCCCGCGATTTGGCCAAGTTCGGCAAGTCTGGCAAGTCAAAACTCGCCAAGCGCAATTTAGCAAGATTTCGGCAAGTTCAGCAAGTCATAAATTCGGCAAGTTCGGCACGTCATACAGTGGCGTAGCCAGCCCAAAATTTTTTGGGGGCCAAAATGTTTGATTTTAGGCGAATAGCACTATTTTGTTTGGACAAATGTCTCTCAAAGCACAAAGTGACTATATTTTCTAAAATTTTTTGTGGGGGGCATAGCCCCTTTGCCCCCCCGCCTCCGCCTGTGACGTCGTCATAACTCGCCAAGCGCAATTTAGAACGAACCCACCCCATAGATAATGTACTGGTAGCGCGACAGAAGAGTACGTTTTACAAACCTTCACTCCAGTCAGTCATGTGCCATTGTGAGGTTTATGCAAACCAGGGCTGTTAACCCGGAGCCCAAGCAACGTTTGATGGCTGGAGCCCGACCCAAAAACTATTGGGTGTTTGAGCCGGAGCCTGAAATTTGGGTTCCGCTTCAGCAGATATAGTTTGTGGAGAAAAAGAGTTGTACAATTAATACAATGGTTTTTAGTGAAGATCTAAGATTTCGTTGCAATGATTAAGTCGATGCTTAATACACACATGTATAAATAATCACGTTTTGTTCAATACATCGGTGGGGGGTAAGTGTTGAGTTCGTTTTGCTTCTCAACATGAAACGCCTGTGATTCTGAAATAATCATAAAAGAAGACGCTGATCATCAAAGGAAAATAACCGAAGAACGCAATTCAGAAGTTTACTGACGGATTCATTTCAGGCCGAACGGAGCTGGACACAGAAGACATGATTTATTGTAGAATTGTACTTACGCATTTACTGTACAATGATGTTAAGAGAGAGTAACCAAAATCCGAAGAAAATAGTACTGAAAAATGTAGTCCAAACTAGGTTTCTTAATTGTTAACTTGGGCGTGCCATGGACATTCCTATGGACCAGTGCTCTTGCGGAATTGTCCAAAATGTGTTGTGGTTCGCTTCTTTTAGAAGTGGACTGCCACATAAGTCTTGAATTGAACACATTTCGAGCAAATCACGTGACGATCTCACCAGCGTTGCAGCTGCATTCTCACAGACTGTCACGTGATGTTTCAAGGAACCTGCACCAATGAAGGAAAAATATGATGTGAGAAAGCAATGAAGGAAAATATGATGTGAGAAAGCAGAAGTGAACTAAATGAAAAAAATGACCAAAAGTTAAGCAAAGTGTTACCTTTCAAAACTTCCACGGCTGATACTTTCTACTGCATCACACACAGCTTCTCTTTTCTCAGGGTTCGTTGTTGTCGATGGAAATCGACCAGTTGTTACAACCAGCCGCTGCAAATGGTTCTTGCGCAACAGCTACAAATGCTTCTTGTGCAGCAGGTACAGTTGGTCCTCACACAGCAGCTAGAAACGGTCTTTGCGCAGCACGTACAAATATTTCTTGCGCATCAGCTACCTGTACAAATGGTTTTTGCGCAGTACAAATAAATGGTTCTTGCGCAGCAGCTACAAAGGGTTCTTGCGCAGTAGCAATAAATGGTTCTTGCGCAGTAGCGATAAAGGGTTTTTATGCAGTAGCAACAAATGTTTTTTGCGCAGTAGCAATAAATGTTTCTTGCGCAGTAGCAATAAATGTTTCTTGCGCAGTAGCTACAAAGGGTTCTTGCGCAGTAGCAATAAATGGTTCTTGCGCAGCAGTTACAAATGGTTCTTGCGCAGTAGCGATAAAGGGTTTTTATGCAGTAGCAACAAATGTTTTTTGCGCAGTAGCAATAAATGTTTCTTGCGCAGCATCTACAAATGGTTCTTGCACAGAAGCTGGAAATGGTTTTTGCCCTGTAGAAGCAAATGGTTCTTGCGCAACAGCTACAAATGGTTCTTGCGCAGCAGCTACAAAGGGGGTTTATGCAGTAGCAACAAACGTTTTTTGCGCAGTAGCAACAAATGGTTCTTGCGCAGTAGCTGCAAATGGTTCTTGTGCAGTAGCAAAAAATGCTTCTTGCGCAGCATCTACAAAAGGTTGTTGCGCAGAAGCAAGAAATGTTTTTTGCACAGAAGCTGGAAATGTTTTTTGCCCTGTAGAAGCAAATGCTTCTTGCGCAGCAGCTACAAATGTTTCTTGCGTAGCAGCAGCAAATTATTTTGCTGAGCAGTTATAAGCTTTTTTGCACAGCAGGAACAAAAGGTTCTTGCACAGCATCTACAAGTGGTTCTTGCGCAGCAGGTACAAATGTTTCTTGTGCAACAGCTACAAAGGTTTCTTGCGTAGCAGCTACAGTGTTTTTTGCACAACAGATACAAATGGTTCTTTCACAACAGCTACAAATGTTGTTTCCAAAGCTAGTGCAAAGTTTCTTGCACATCTGGTCCAAATGATGTCTCTATTTGAGCTTGAGATGTATCTCGTCTGTTGCACTGAAAAGTGAGGAATGAAGCAGATATCCAAGCTTCAAAGCGCAACATACAAGAGACTGTTGTTTCTTTGGCGAAGCTCAGGAGATGGGATTTCTACTAGGACCTGCCGTTGTGTGGAGTGTCTGGGTTTGAATCATTGTGGCGGCAAATGGGAATGTTTTTGTTGGTGTGGTTCTATTCTTGCAAAGCGGTTCCTTCTTGATCACACAATTCAACAAACACGTGACGACATGCGTCACTAATTCTTCTAAGCAGTGAAGCAAAACACCGAACTTGTTGAGTTTGTCATCCAGCAACACTTGGCTGCTGCCAGTGAAATTCAAATTCTTATGCCATTTAAAGTTTTGAAGTTGGTGCAGAAAACAAGTGACTCCATGTAGGTGCACAAAATACACGTCAGATCTGCACGTGTATGTGCAGAACGCATGAGCTGTTTTACGTTGTATGGCAGTATGAACTGTCTACTGACTTTATAGCATCTCATTGCGACACGAACGTGGAATTACTGCAAGTGAACAGTGTTTTTTCCCAAGTCATGATAGCACCAAACAAGTTCAAGACGTCGCTATAAAACAAAGAGGAAAAGGTAAAAATGTTAACCACGAACGCCGGGATTCAGCTGCTGAGAACGTTTAGTGCCTGTTTGTTCTTTATGCTCAAACTCTCGCTTCACTCAAAAAAATCCTTTGTTTACATTAAAATTAGCAATTGTGACATTAAGTTACGGCGTGTTGTCGCAGTCATGGCAACAGTAAACAAGTTTGTATCTGCTACAGACTTTTTTACTGTTGCCATGACTGCAACAACACGCCATAACGTAATGTCACAATTGTTTTTTGTAACAATGGAAATTATTCTTTCTTATCATTAAAAATGTGCGTGCATTTTTAACATTTAATTTTGTAATGTGTGCAACACAACAGCTGGTTAGCAACAACACTGCTTAAATTTTTATCAAGAAAACAATTTCGTTCTTCAACTGAAAAACGTTTTTAAAACTAGAAATTTACAACGTCAACAGAGTCCAATTTTGTCATTGATTAAAAATGTGCGAAGTTACTAACAGTTGGTTTCTTTAAGTTCCAATAGGCAATCATTTACAGCTGGTGTGGTATTTTCTCTGATCTTTTCTCCTGTGCCATCAACTTCTGTGGTGTCATCGACATGACGTGGACAAATAACAAGCAGGTTATCCGTAATGCGTTTTCGTGTACATGACAAGAACTGACCAATGAACGGAGAATAAAGCAATGGATTCATTGCACTGTTTATGGGAAGAAGAAATCCAGCGCTTGCAATGTAAGCATCGGGGGGTAAATACACCCCTGCAACATTTAAGTAGGCCATAATGCAAACTGGAATCCAACAGCAAAGGTCAGTCAGCAAAAGCCTAGAAATTCTTTTTTGCATTCTTCTGTTTGGATCTTTGCTGTTGGATTTGGAAAATTTTGTGCCAGTGGCTTTCTTGTAAACAATTACATAGACGACCACCATGTAGACGAAGAGCGTGAAGTTGAGTGTGATGAGAAAGGTGGAATATTCCCAGGAACTGTCTCTGGTAGAAGCATAGAAACGTGGCATGCAAACACTTGTTTGAGAATAAAATCCGAACTCTGCTTTTATCTCATTGTACCTGAACTTGTCTGAAATGACTTTCTTAATTTCGAACCATGAATGAAGTGCGGAATTTGATCCAGAAACTTGAGTGGCAACGGTGATGAGATCATCTTTGGAAATTGTGTCAGTTTTGAAGAAATGGTTGGGAAACCAAACTTCAGACACAAAATAACCAGATTTCAGCTGAATCCATGGAAGAAAAGCAAAAAGTAATGAAAACAACCAAATTACAACTCCTACGAGAACGATCCATTTGAATTTCATGGTGCGGGTCAGAAATGGTTTGTAGATTGTGACCAGTCGGAAGGTGGACATGGATGCCATGATTAAAGCAGATGCTTCTGATGATAAAACTGCAATTGTGCCAAGTATCGAGCAAAGAATGCTTGATCTCCATTTTTTGTCAACAAAACAATAAACTCCTGAATATTTCACACCTTGACAAACAACTCCTAACAAATACACACCCATCAAAAAGTCGGAAATGGTAAGGTTGAAAATAAAGAATCTATTTGCGAGTTTAAAGTTGTCATTTTTGGCAACAGAGCTATTGCTTTTACCGTGATAGACCATCTCCTTCAGTGTTAATATATTTGTGATTAGATTTCCAATCAAAGCCGCAAAACCCATGATCCAAAACAATGAGCGAAGAACAGGATTAGCAATCATTTCATATATATCTGAAAATAGAGTTTTGCATTCGTCTAAGCCTGTATCGCAGTCTTTTATGCCATTTTCAACAAACTTTTTATCGATAGATATTAGTCTTCCACTTTCGCAGTAAAATCTTTCCTCTCTGCACAGTTGACGACTTTCATCTTCACCTTGGTCGCAGTCTTTAATTCCATCACAAACAAACTCTTTGCTGATGGAAATGGCGCCTCCAGCTGCTGTGCAGTTGAATCGTTTGTTCTGACAGTTGGTGTTTGTTTCGTCAGAATGATCGTCACAATGGAATATGCCATCACAATACTCCCGTATGTCGATGCTGACCATTCCTTTACTTTTGCATGGAAACCTCATCGGACATTTTTCCTCCACCTCTCGACTGCAGTTGTCTGAGTCATAGATGACCCTGTTAATATATCCATCACATACACGGTTTCCATAGAACTCACCGCGACTCATATTCCCACACTCATCATCACAAAACGATGGTCGAGGATCACATTGTGACTCGCATTCGTCATACATCACCCAGCACTCTGGTCTGTTGTCGCATCGTGTGGCGAGTACATGGATGTATGAATTTTTTGTCGCACGTCTGGCCACACACTCTATGAAACCACTGGATCGCTGCTTGTGCCGACAAAACCTTTGGTTGATTTGATCTTTGCATTCAACTGAAAAATTGCACAGAACCTTGTCCATGGCCACACATTCAAGGGAACTATTGCAATGCATCTGGCCTGGGGGACATCTTGACCCCTCATCACCAACAAGTGCGTGTACAACTGATTGATTGAAACACAAAAGTTCATCAGAACCATCAAAACAGTCGATATTTCGGTCACAAACCTGTTTTGCTGAAATAATCAGTTTTTCGTCCAAGCATAAAAAGCATCGGAACTCGCCATCTACGAAACATATATCTGAACCATCTGCGCACTGAGACGTCGAATCGTAAATATTTTTCTGCGGCAAAACACAGATGCTTTTTCTTGACTTTCCTGAACATCGGAAACCAAAGTTTGTCTGTTGTTCGTCACTCCCATCTTCACATTGGACCTTTGTGTCGCAATAATGAGCACTGTCGATGACGTGTCCGTTCTCACATTGAAAGATCTCTCCCAGACATTTTCCACACAGAGATGAAATGCAGATCCATTTGGTTGACAAGTTCAGATGATGGAAGGATGGGTTGTTCATGTGGCAGGTTGTGGTGTTTTTATTTGAATTTTGCAGCAAAAACATTTTACTTTCATTTGTTGAACATCGATTAATTATAACCTGGCAATTTTCACACCAACCTTTCATTACTTCGCATGGTTCGTCATTGTGGCTTGTGACGCAATCATCTCTTGCGTCACCAATCCAAATGCTGGGAATGCACTTTCCAGATAAAGTACAATTGTCATTACCTGGAATGCATCCACACTTATGACCCTGCGTTGCATTACATGCAAACTCGTCATTCTACTTTTCCATCATTTACTTTGGACCTTTCAACGCACTCATCATTTATGCAATAAAGTTCTGAATTTAAACAAAACTTTTCATCCGAAAAATCACCACAGTGGTTGTAACCATCACACAACAAAAATTGATCTAGGCATCCCTCCGTCGTCCGCCGCCATCCACAACCTTCATCAGACTGGTAACAAGGACATTCGAACTGATCACTTGGACATTGACATCCGACCTCATCTGACCAGTCATCACAGTCCTTCCAACCATTGCATACCTCCGATTGTTTTATACATCCCCACCCCTCTGTACAACCATTATCAGACTGGTAACAATCACATTCGAACTGTTTATCATCTGGACATTGACATCCGATCTCATCTGAATTATCATCACAGTCTTTCCAACCATCGCATATTTCCACTGATTTCCACGGAAGTGGTGATACACTGCACGTAGGTGAAGGTTTGGAATCTGAGAAAATGCGTTTTACAAAACATTGGCAAAAAACATCCAAATATCCCTCAAGTAAAAATACATTGTTTAACATGAAATGCGAAAGAGGGAAAATATTCCAAGAATATGATTTCTGCCTAAAATATGACTCTTCGCATGTTAGTGAAGTTTTGAAATCTGAGAAAATGACTTTTTTCAAAATGTTGGTAAATTACACACAAAAATAACTCAAGTAAAAATGTTGGTTGGAACGAAATGCAAACGAGCAAAGAATTCCAAGGAAATAAAAATTTCCGGACAATTTTGCTTTTCATGCTTCAGCTATAACATTTTCATACAAAGTTGAGGCAACAACTGCATTACTGGGATGTTTTAAGATCTATACAAGAGACACAAACTCAACGTTCAACATGGAAAGTAAAACTCACCAACTGATTCAACTCTTCCTTCTTTAAACGACAAAAATGACAGAAGTAGCGCGAGAATCAATGATGTCGTACGTTTTGCAAACATCGTCGTTGGCATGGCAACAGGAAAACGCGCTTTCTATTCACTGCAACGTTGTTTTTCTCCCAATGAAACCTGTTTTTAAATGTATTTTTTGAAGTTGGTGGCAAATATCGCACGTGTCATTCAAAACCTAATTTAATTTAAACAAAACGAATTCACTTTTCACCTCAACGTTTCCTTTTCGGGTGGGAGACTACCAGTTCCGGGTGGGAGACTACTAGTTTCGGGTGGGAAACTACTAGTTTCGGGTGGGAGACTACTAGGGCAACAGCACTCGGAACACTCGAAACACTTTACTGTTCCCAGCATCCCCTGAAAGTTCTACTGGTTTCACATCAAGGCCATAACAAGGCAAGTTGTCTATTTAATTAATTACACCACCTGGCCCTGGGTCGGCGTCTGGGCCGCTTTCTTATGGATGCAGACAACAGCATATGCCTTGTACCTGGCAGCTTTCTCATCCAGGGTCCCTCGGGCCTGATAAGGCCCACCAACAGGTTCCGAAATAATTTTGAGAGGAGCATTACAGTAAAATCGTAGCCGGGAAATAATGGACAAGGCAGGCGAAGAGAATTACCTGGTAAATAATGAAATAGCACTGGCTTCAAGACAATTTGATGAAGGTGAATTTGTGAAAACGTGTATGACGCTGAGGATTGCAGGGTTTGTCTGCCCTGGCAAGCTCCAGGCATTTGCAACTTGTTTTGGAATCCTCGTTGCCCCAAAGTGTCACTGAAAGAATCAAACCTTCGTCGCAACTATGAGACTCATGAAACAACAGCAATCTGTATTTAGTCGTAGCCGGGAAATCAGTGACATGGCAGTCACAGCGAGGTACCTGGTAACCACTAAAATAACAGTGGTTTCAAAACCATTGAATGAAGATGAATTTGTGAAAACGTGCATGCTGAAGACCAGTGATAGCGTGACTCGAGTCACGATTTTTGGTGAATCGACTCGACTCACCTCAGAAACGATAGTCTGAAGACTCGACTAGAGTCAGGCTTTTGACCGCATGACTCGAGCCAAGTCACAATCGATGACTGGAGTCAGAGTCATTTAAAAAAAATCTCCAAATATCTGAGTGACATACTCTCTTTTTTTTCATACAAAGAAATGAACTTTCTGCTTCAGTCATGATCAATATTAGCGCAAATTTCCTGTTTTGACTGTCTCCTAGTGGTGCTATGATGCATTTTAAATACCAGGAATTCCACCTAAACCGCAGGTAGAGCTAAGAATTAATTTTCACTGAGGGGCCAGCAGGGCATTGGACACATTATCGTGGTTTAATGTAGTATTTGCATATCGTGATCATGGCAGTGGGCCTCATACTGTTACTTTGGGTCTATTCCAGAGATGAATGGATTTATGTTTTTCAGATGCAAACCCAATCCAATAATTATATTTCAAAATCCAATCCAATCTGAAAATCAAATCTTGTTTAAATCTAAATTCCAATCACTGTTACTGGGCTAGGCCTATTTTAATTTAATTTTATTTTTGAGTCAGATACAGGGTCCATATCACAAGTGTACCCAAACGCACAATAACATAAAATGATTTGTCATAACACATGAAGGAGCAAGTGTTATGGATAAAAGCAGACAACACAGGAAGGTGACAAACACTGAAACAACACACCAGCTCTAACTGCATTCACTCATCATCAAATAGTAATCCAGTAGTGGGAAGAAAACTGGGGGCATTTTGACATCAGGTTGTGAAATAAATGACTAAAATCATCGGGTGGGAATGCATCGGATCACAAAAGCATTTAAATTGTTTTGATCCGCAGGTAACAAATAAATTTTCAAGTAATTGTTTTAGCGAAAACAAAATCACGAGGCACTACCAAGTACAAAGAAGGCTTAAATTGCTGCGCAAAGGCAATGATGCAGAAAACAGGCACCAAGACAAATCACCAGCAACTACAGTACTGCAAATGGTCATCGACACCGCCATACAGGAGCATTTAATAAAGGAGGAAAATGAAGGTTTGGAAAAGACATAAGACCTTTGAAGTGATCGGATAAAAAAGTTTGATGAAGATTCGCATTGCCGAACGAAGCCAAACAGATAGTTTCGATACAAGGCATCCATGGTCCTGACACAATGGCTAACCTGGTGTGGGCGAACACTTACATTTCTGGGTATGTAATGCATAATTCGGTAGGCATTGTTGTAAGCAATTCGTAAGCGCTTCACACTTGTCTGTGTGTAGGCCTACTGTATTTGCTCCAAAATTCGCAAGCATGCGTTGGCATGCAATAGGCACGAAGTGGAGTGTTATTTACTGCATTGAGCACTGAGTAAGGGTGCCTCTTAGTTTATTTGCTGCACAGTACAGCGATTTCACTTTTCTCTGTATGTCATTGTGATCCTTCAGTGAGGCATTTAATAATACACCAAGATATTTGATGTAGTAAGAAAACTGTCACGTACGCCATTTAGAAAAACATTCGGTGGAGCAGGTTGTTATACGTTTGGGGGAAAAAGATACACCAATTGTTTTGTTGCAATTGAAAGCGATTTCGTGTTCAGCAGCATAGTCATCACAAATATTCACAAGACGTTGAAGTCCACTAATGCTAGAGCTAAACACGCATACACCCTATCATCAGCAAACATTAGAGCGTTCACAGTCAAATTTCCTACAGTGTATCCCAGCCTGGCTGAACTCAGCTGGTCTGAGAGTTCATCAAGGTAAACAGCAAATAAATATGGACTCAGAACTCCCCTTGCTTGTAGTAAAGGGGATGAAAAGTTAGTGCCCACTTCACTTGTATGGTTTGTTGTCTGTACCAACCCATCACCAATCTTACTATTCCCATAGGTACATTGCGCTTATTCGTTTGACAAACAGCAGGTTGTGGTTAGTTCCGTCAAATGCCTTGGATGCATCCAAGAAAGCTGCAAACTCTGAGTTATCCTTGCTGACATAACACGACACTACAAGGAATCCAACTCAAAGATTCCATGTCAAATAAATAGTTCGGAAACTAATTCAAGATACCTTGTGCTCTCCCTTTGGCTCACAACATCTGAGCAAATGGCACCGCAAAGACTTCAAAGTAATCGCTGTCAGCAGCAATGCAGTTAGAAGCTCTGTTAAGCTCAGCAACAGCGTGCAAGATGTCAAACCACAAAATTAACAGGTAGTCTATACAGCACAAAAGAATCATTAGAACTGGGTTACACATGCAAACAATGCTGAACTGCGATAAATGTTATGAGGTGTAGATATTACGTTATATATAACAGTGCTGAGTCAAGAAAAGTGGTTGGATCAATGAATGTCCAACCAATTCCGAATTTTGATGAGATGATGCATAAAAGAGCAGACTTGTATCACTGGTCATAGCAAAGGCTCAACATTTACACAAAGACAATATACAATCGCGACACATTTGAGAAATTCCACTGACCCAAACGTTTCAATACAGTAATCTGCAGTTCCAAAACTGAACGGAAAGTTGCGAAGAAATTCAAAACAATATCATCAAATCCAATCCAAAACTGGTAGCACAAATTATAAAATACAAAGCATCAAAATACTAGAATGCGACAATCCAAATCCAAGTCTAGGTTTATCTCTGGCCATTTTTGGGCATGTAAAGGGCAAGGAGGTTTGTTCCTTTTAGCAAGGTTGGGATAGAAATGACTGAGAGTGAAGAAAGGTCAAACGGAAACTGCTTACACAAAACAACTTAGATCTAAATAACTTGATAACAAAACTGCCGAAACAACATTGGGCACCATTTTGTAGCGCGTTGGTCGCCATTTTTGTGGCACAAAAGGGAAAAATATCAAATTTCTTTTGACTCGTCATTGACCCGAGCTTGCAAACCAAAAACTCGAAGTGACTCGACAGTTTTTGTGACTCGACTAAGTCATGACTTGACTCTGACTCAACTTGAAAAACTTTTAGATGACTCTGAATCGACTCCGACTCCAAGGGCTTGTGACTCTGACTTGACAAATATGACTCGGGCGCATCACTGCTGAAGACTGCGGAGTTTGTCTCTCATGACAAGCGCCAGACGTTTGCAAATATTACCCTTACAAGAAACCCAGTTGCAGACAGGTTTTCTTATATTTTAACGGATTTGGACTGCCAATTTAAGCGTTCTGGTTATTTTTAAGTTTTTATGCCATGAATTAACTGATGCGTGAAATTGACTTTTCATCCATATGTCCCCTGAGCTAAAATGAGTTTGACACCCCTGGTCTAACCGGAATAGTTGCTCAATATTCAGGGCTTTACGAATTTCACAACTGCGCACTTTGTCGCGAAGTGTCGCATTGTGGGCTCTTCGCAAAAATCTCATCTCTGCCGCTTGCTTTTGAGATAGTATTCTTTCAGTCAGTACCGAAGATTCATGACCATTGGTGAGGATCGGAACAAAGACCGAATTAAAACCTGACAGCTTTGCGGTGTTTGAAAGCTCCCGTTTTGTGACCACAGAGCGATAAAGTTCACGCAGAACTGCATTTGCTTCACCAATCCGTGTATCAATCTCCTTGTTCCGCCTTCTGACACTCATGAATATCACCCCAAGGTACTTGAATTTGCAATGGAATCGATTCATGAATGCCATCTGCTGCTGGAGACTTACGAACATCCTACCCCCAATTCTGCGCAGACATTCTGGGCTCAACCCTGGAGTAGAAGAGTTTCCACCTACCTCACATGTCGAGGATCCGAGTTTGCTAATTTAAATGAACTTATACCATTTCCGTGTATCGTGTTACGATAAAAAATATATTTATTCTTTGCAATTGGAATGCTTTCCATTGTTTCATGTTATTTGCAAGATATTTCCTAGACACAGAGGATCAAACAGGGGCGTCTTACTGTAACTAATGCAGAAACATTACATCCGAGCGCAACGGTCACATGCAAAACCAATTGTCATCGCCTAATGTATGCCACAGCTCATAGAAATGACTAAATTATAGCGTTTTTGTTGTGACAAAAGAAAATCAATCACTTGATGCTCGGTTTGGTTGTGTCAGTTTGAACGTAAATCAAACAAACATTTCTTCAACGCCATATCTGCATGTTTAGTTAGGCGATGGCCACATGCGAAAAGTCACATCATGTAATCTGTAGCCTTGTACGTGGACGCAAATCAAATTTCAGCGAAATTGTAATGATAAAGGAAAACCAACCGCTTGACGATTGGTAAGGTTGCGTCAAGTCTAAAACAAATATCAAACAAAATTTTTGTGAATGCCAACATTTTGTGCTGAGTATAACGAATGAACAAAAGCAGAGAGGTTTGTTGGTTCGTATCATTCGTAGGTAAACTCGCGATAGGAGCATGAACGTGAAGTGCTTCACCTGTCATGTCAAGGAGAACACTTTACTGTTTAGCTCCCCCAGCATATATTTGTTTAAAATAAGGTTGGACGGGCATTTAGCAGACATGCTGTAGTATGCTCAGAAATCTGAACCTTCAAGTAACTGTTGATCTAGCAACGTTCACTGGTTATGCAAACTGAACTTTTCAGCAATTGTTGCTGATGTTGAAAAGCAACAACGGTAGGAAATTGATTTGAAACAAGAAACATATGGGTGATACGCACAAAGCGGATCGTACACTAGAAAAAGCATTTGTTATTTAGCAAAGCATTTGACGTTTTGACCAGCAGCAGAACGTTGAACCAGTAGCAGGATACAAGGGTTATGTATTTGTCGTGCTCCGTTTTGTGAAAGTGAAATTTTTTTAACGAAAATTGTTCAAACAGAAAACCGATATCTTTTTAGCGGGAAGGGTAAATGACTGGTTTTTGATTCGCATATTAGGGAGTGTAGCAAATTACGCCCGATGACCAATGTGCTTTATAACACAAAGCAATACAGATGCTTCAAAATGATTCACGTTAAGAGCGGGGCTAAAAAGATGTTGGTGAGTGGTTTCATGAAAAAAAATGTTGCAGAAGAAATTCTAACGAGTACAAGTTCGTTGGTTTGGATTGCAAAGTGTGTAAATATTCGGATTTGGTATACGAACTTGAAAAGGGTGCCAAAATAAAATTTCAAACCAGATTCGTTCTGCGTGTCGGGTTGATACGTGAAGGCTTGCTTCTCAATGTTCAGTGTTGGTCAGATAATGTTTGATTTTTACATGAAGATGAGCTCTGGTGTAGTTTGGGTAATGAAGGGAGCTTTGCAAGACATCGACAATTTTTTCTTTCGGTGGTAGAATTAGTTGACAGTCTAACGAAAAACAAAATTCGGCGCCGATTTAGAGGAGGTGCCGAGCCTGTTTGTTCGATAGTCGCTTTCAGCCTTGTGACAAGCTTGTTGGTGGTTACCGAGATAAGGAAGATTTGTTGGCATGCCCAATTTTACTTTGCAAAGCATAACTGGTTATCATGCGGTAGTTTGTTGAGCAAGTCACAATGAAAACGCAGGCAAGTTTTGAAAATGGGATAAACTCGGAGGTGTGCATGACTACTAACATTACATAGTGGAGTTCGGAATTTTTGATCAACACCGTTGTGCAAATTTATTTTCTTAGCGCAACGTTTCTGCATTTTGCAATCGTGAACAGGTCTTTGCTCACTGATCTCGGCTTGCTATCAGGAATTTTACATTTATTGCGCGAGGAACATGTAACGAGATGGTTGAAGTGCAACATCGTGTGTCGAATACATTTCGATTTGAGCGAAACGCATAACGTAGCAACTGATTGTGTTAGTTGAGAAACACCAGTGGATGTTCCCAATCGTAAAGATTATTCTGCTCAAGATTGACATCGCGCAGTGAAACTTGCTTTCTTCATTCAACGTTGCTGTGCACATCGCATTTTGCGCAAACATGGTTTGTCACGGCTCCAAAACTCTGTCGCGTAGTTTGTGACCACTTTTTTGAAAGTACCTACGAAAACATAACGGGCATAAATTTTTCCTGTTGACTTCAACGAAATGAAGTACGACTACATAGTTTTGAAACAGGCGTTTCTCTAACGTGATAGAACGACAGCCTTGAAGCATTTTCAAGAAACAAACGACTCGAACAGAAAAGTACTTCCGTTGAGAAAACATTTTACAGGTGGCAAGAAACTTTGTTTATAACGAGCCGTGAGCTGCACTAGGCCGCTGGTGAGAGCTAACCGATTTGCTGCACAATCGCGAGTTGGTTGTGCGATAGCCATTGGTGATTACTTCGCTTTATGCTGTGATGAAATGTTGCGTTGTAGGATCGTGAAAAATATGGAAGCACGTCGACGTATCTTTCGGTGTCTTTGAATGTGAATTATCGCCAGATCAGAGACAAAAGCGTTCTGATTATTCGCTCGGCGATGGAAGATTTTGTTTCTTGATTTTGTGCCATTAAAAAGTGAATCTGTTTCTTCTTCAGGCAGCGTTACAAAAGCTTGCTGGCAAACTCGAAACCGCGATCCGTGTACAAAAATAACGTCTTCAGCCAGCCCCTGTTCAGAATTTTTGCAAAGGCTTTGGTAATAGACTTGCTTCTTTTGTTCTTCAGCGGCTCAGCCCATGCAAAGTTTGAAAACTTTTCAACGACAATCGACATGAACGTGTGACCGTTATTGAACATTTTCGCATTTGGCAAGTCAGTCAAATCACCTTGTCACTGATCATCAACGCCACTGGCGACAGTACGACGACGATGGAAATTACGATGAACAAGGCGATGCAAAGGGTGCCTTGACCAGACAACTACTCTTTATCTGGTTGGTCTTCGGCTTTTGATAGGCTTTGAACATCTCCAAAACTTGAGGGATTTTTCGGGTCGTAGTTGGTCAATTTGAAGTCTCCCTTTTTAGCTTACGTTTAAGCGAAGACGAAGGGGATTTTGAAGCAGGACCTTGACAATTCTGAAACGCTTTCTGAAACTCGTTCCAGCCCGGTAAAGGACTTTCTTTGTGTTGCGTGCCGTTGCCGCGATCAGGACTTTGATGTTGCTTGATGGGGACTCTTCGATCGTCGTCAACAAACTTTGTATGACTAGAAATGATTTTCACATTTCAAATCTACGAGTGAGTTCATGTTACAACAACACGTTTGGCAATTAACTGATCATAATTGTTGCAAGGCGTTTTCAACAAATTCTACGGTGAAAGTTCTCCTTTGTGTCAAAACGATTCGAGTCCGACTTTCAAAGGCTCAATGACGCTAAGCGTTTGCACAATGAGACTGGTTGGAAAAACATTTCATGGAAAACTCGCAAGTCATAATTTGCACAAAAATTCTCGAGCGCTATGTGTTGCTTTCACAAAATGGATTTTGGGTTATGGCACTGCAAGATGTAACATCATTTGCAGAACAAGGAAACATTTACACATATCGGAATTGCAATTGTTTAACGTCACGCCAAAAAGTTTTACAATCGCGCCAGAAGGACTGGTTGGAAAAAAGCGTCATGAAAAAACCCGTAAGCTGTAATTTACGCAAAAAGTTTCGGGCGCCGTGTTTTCTTTTACCAAATTGAAGTTTCGATTATCGTGCTTACAGAGATATGATGGTTTTTGTTAGCATTTCCAGTTTTTCCAAAACGTAGCGGGTTGTCGTATGACGCTTGCTGAGCGAGTCATAATGAAAATGCAAGGTTTCGCTCATGGCATGGACTCAACGGTGTATACATGAGACTTAGTTGCGCTGCTTATAATTTTTTGCGAGTCATAAAATACCAACTGCGCAGAGGAATTGTTTCAAGTTCACGATAAGAAATCAACGCAACGATTTTTAGAAACTATCATGGTTCCACTAATATGTGGCGCAAACATAGAGTGTCACGGCTCGTTTGAGCTGTGATGTCGCACAGCGCACGACAACTCAAAGTAGGTGCTTGCGATAGATCTGCTGTTTGAAGGTGCATGCGATAGATCTGCTGTTCGCTTTTCTTGACAGTGGCAAACTTCTGCAGGGACAACGCATCACAAACGTGATAAGGAACCTTTCCACAAATCGTTACGCCACGGGTGGTTGCTGTTACTGACAACTAGGAAAACAGACCAGAATGCTTGCTGCAACAGTTATGGGGGTTCTTGTTTTCATAAAATGATGCACAGTGTGTTGGTGATGCGCTTCAAAAGTTTTATAAATCCCCAGCCCTATGAGGTTGTGTTAACTTTTTGGAAAGTCGCTTCAACATAACGAGTTGGTGTCGGACAGGTGCAGTTGTCAACGCAAGCAATTGTCAAACCCATCTGACGCTGAAATAACCTCAGTTTTCGAAAAATAGTTTGAGATACGACAGTCCAAGATGTTCAAACAACAGTTGCACCCACGGTCGGTAACGCGAATGTGAAATAGTGACTAACGAAATTAAGCTGCTGATAAGATGATGCGATTCTAGCATTTGAATTTTTGAACATTTGCTACTTTCAAATAAATAAATCGCAGGAAAACGAGATGTTCGTGACGACATAAAATCAACAAGCAAAATTTTTTAATATTGTGCTCTGCAGTCTGCACGCATAATAGGGTTAACCAACATAGTTTCCGCAAATCAAACGTAATGTATTATCTGTAAAGTGTTCTTGCGGTGCTGGTATCGATTTGTCTCATTTGCTGGATTCATTTCGCAACAAACTCAACTAGCAGCAGCCGCTTATCCGCAGCAGCAACGCGCTTCGACGAAAACGTAGAGACGTTATGGTTCATTTATTTTAAATAATTGTCAAGCCTGTGACGTTACTGTTGCAACCTCTCCGGCGGTGTTGCGTTGATTGTGTGATTCACCACGAACGGGATTTGCGCGAAGAATAACACCATTATATATGTAGCGCGAGCAAGATCACAATCTCACATTAAAAATGGATTTTTCAAACTTGTGGAAGCACTGCTACAGATTTTCCTCATGCTTCTTTTCACACAGTATAAAAATGCGTGGCTTACCGTTATCAGCAGTGTCACTGTCATTATCTGCCAAGATGCTTATGTTCAACAGTCACGTGCAGGGCTCCCATTCAGTGATTTCAAATGAAGCCAGATTGCACACCAAGAAAACCATATTCGCACAATAAAATCCAGAAAGCTTGTGTTGCGAACAAAAACATATGAGTGTGCTTTTTTGAATTGAAACGATAATCGATTATTGATTTAGTTGTAGTTCCGATTCCAAGTTTTCTTCTGCAGCGCAAACATTGACATTTGGACGACCTTTTTGTTGCTCAAGACGTTTTTCATAACGCTGCTAACATACTCCGTTGATAATATCTCTCACTAGTCGAAGGAGCACATTTATTAAGAAATTTTGTGCAATCGTGAACTGAAGCGGGATCTAAAATCTCACCAAAAGATAATCCCAATGCCTTCTTCCTCCAATTGAAGTTTGATTTTTTGATTTGTATGCATACGGAAACATCGAAATTTTGCGACCAGGCCTGGCAGATATCTGCATCGCCTTGAAGTACTGAGGCAAGCACAAACGAAAGATGGTAACTCGGGGCAAAACTAACAAGAGAGCAACCAGCAGCAACAGTGCTCGCCCAGCGAGATCACTCTGCTGTTACTAGGTTGCACTATCATTATGTAGGGGTAAGTGAATTACGATAAATTACTTGTGGTGGCTATCACAGTGACTTGTTACTTATGGGCACCATCCACCGGTGACCATTTTATTTACATGTGGCGCCATCTTCAGGACTCCACAGTTGTTTCAGCAGTTTCTTCAATTGGCATTAGAGACAATAACATTGTATATATAACCCCAACAATCATCTTATATGAGGATATGAAAACGATTGAACACGTTCTGCTTCATCCAATATGCGTATTGCGTAGCCTACTTTCTCACCTGATGTGCGCGTCCAAATACTGTCATATAAAGTTATCTTTATGTTATTGAGCACATTGAAGTTGCTGATGAATTCACAATTTTATTTCATAATCAAACCTAGACACGCAGGTGGACTAAAAAAGCAGGCCTGGGTGGAAAAACCCGCAGTGGAAGACGATTAACAGGCTGCTGTGGCAGAAGAACTTGTGCAATTTGCAGCTCTCTTCAACGCCATTTTCAACAAGCAAAAAGCTAATCTTGATCACAGTGACCGAAAAAGCATAGAATTGCGAATGTATTTGTTTATTGCGGGAAACGAGCTGCACTCTGCTTTTCCAAATACTGAAATTTCCCTTCGCATATTCTTGTGCCTCATGGTTTCCAACTGTACCGGAAAGCGGTCTTTTTCTAAGTTGCGTAGGATTAAGAATTGTCTTTCGATGTTCAGTTGGGCAAGAAAAACTAAAGCATGCTGTCTCTAACGAGCATGGGATCCTTGGAGATACGGACCTGGAGACAATCATCCACGATATCGCCATAAAATGCGGCGTCATGAAATATTTCCCCGCTGACTTTTTTTAAAAGCACACATTGAAAGAGTGTCAGAGACCAGGGTCACTTCAATAAGTTATTTACTAAATATTCTTCGCAATGTAACGCCTTTGCAATTACCGTATAATGCGATGACGAAACAATTATTTGCGAAGTGCTTGTCGTGATCGTGAGGATATCAGTCTTAGATATCACAGCACTGTCGTCCATTACTGCAGATAACACAACAGTTAATAGATGTAACTATTTTAAAGCTGCAAAGGCAGAACTTCAGTCAAGTAGTACGGTTCAAGTCGCTTTTGCGTGATATTTCGTTGAGAAGTATTTTTCTCTAAATGGTGTACGTTTTGATCTGCGAGAGAGTGCAGGCACATCTTTCAATGTATATGTGATTGGACGATTTGTGGAATGAGAGTCTACAACAAAAAAGATTGTCGTGTAGTGTCACGGCAGCAAAAAGATCGTTTTTGTTGATGCAACTTTCTGTTCGAACAAATTAACCACATACGAACCGCCGTACATGGTCACCCTCGATTGTCTCTGAAGTGTAGGCTGTCAAATCGTATAAGTTTTGACGTTTGACGGGTGCTTCTGCAAAGTTGAAACGAGGGCATTTGAAACGCTGCGGAGTTGCGCTGAGCGTTTAGTGGACCTCGCGGTGACGACTTTGCCCGGGGCCTCGCGTTCATTTAATCCAGCCCTGAATGTACTGTGTCTAATGTATTCATTTTTCATACCAAAAACTGAAAGATTTTTTAAATACACTACAGTCTATACATATTTTGTGCTTTCACCTAAGTCCGTTTGCACCTTCGGCATACGGCAAAGATTCCACAAAACTCTACGTGGGGCATAAGCAATACACATTAGACCATAAATAATTGCAATGCAGGACACTTTCAACCAGTAACTGTATCCAGAAACAGCAATGACAATTCTGAAACTTTGCGCAAAAATGCACTAAGACCACCACAAGTTTACTTCCATCCACCATCAGGGGTGGGAAACCTGCGGCCTGCGGGCCAAATACGGCCTGCGTGAACATTTTATGGCCCGCATCAGAATTTTCGTTACCCAAGGTCGAACACAACATCGCGCCAAATCAAAACTCAATGAAAAGCAGACACGTAGACAGTCAGTCTGAAAAAGTCTCTCTCGCTTCTTGATAATGGTTTTCTCTGCTTATTTTCGTTTGAAGGAAAAAGCAAAAATTTTAAGATAAAATTGATTAATTTTTGCGGCCCCCCAACGATTTTCCACAATTCATGCGGCCGGTGATAATAAATGGGTTCTCAATTCCTGGGCTACGCAAACCAAATATTATAACAAAAACAGTCATAATTCAGACATGAAACCACCTCGAAGGGAATGAGTTTTCGCAGTTATCAGATTTATGAAACAATAAAATCAAAACTATAAACAAACTACACAAACTATAAACAACTATAAACAAACTACACAAACTATAAACAACTATAAACAAACTACACAAACTATAAACAACTATAAACAAACTACACAAACGATGATTTCCACTTTAAAACGGTAGTTAAGTAATTTATATAATATACTGCACCCAAAAATATGCCAAATATTGTATTTTTTTCATCATATATGAAATAAAGCATGGGCTTCCCACAACGTTGTAATCGCTATGCTACTAACACTCTGCACACATCGGACAAAATATGACAATTAGGTAATGTGAGTATTCAGGGAGATTTCAGAAAATTTTTTTACCTGCTGTTGAAATGAATCTCAGAAACAAAGCATCAAAACCACGGAAAGAGAACATGTTGCATGGAACGCACATCTTTATCTTTCATGATGTGTCATTGGTATTTTGCTTTATTCAACCAAAGCATTGCTAAAAGTTTGACTGACTTCAACTTGCGCATCATCTAGTCCTGTGAACAGCTCCAAGTATCAGTCTTCCTCGTCATCACATGACTAAGTGTCAGACAGCGATGAAAATATCTGATATTTCAAACTTGCGGAAGCTTGGTTCCTAGGTTTAAAAGAATACTCAACCGTTTCATTGCAATCATCGCATGAAAACCTCTTCTTGACGCATGATTTGCTAATAGATTGAATCACCCTTTCAGTGTCACATGCGTTGATAAAATATTGACGCTACGCTAAATGACGTTACGTTAAGCGTGAATTTGAGCGTTTCGCGTCACAGCGTTCTGAAGCAAAGCCTTGTGTGTCGAAATACGTTGAGGTTCTTGGTTCCAACGCAAATGATACGATTGGTTTTGGTCAGGCGAAAAGGTCTGGCGGTGTAATGGCAAAAAATTCAAAGTTTAAATAAATAATGGAAAATGTTTTGCAGAATACCTGAAAATTCAAACACAGATTTAAATCATTCTTATCTACGGAAAAGAAAACTTTGCAATACGCAATCACTAAGTTTTGCGCAGATTAGGACAAGCCAAAACGCATGAACAAATACTCCCTACCTTTGAAACGTGGGAAAGTACATGCGGTCTTAAATTAAAAAATGTCGAACCTTCAGAAGAGTGTGAATCAGGGTTGCGGAGTCGGAGGTAAAATATCCGACTCCGACCTTTCCAAAACTTCCGACTCCCGACTCCTTAACGTCAAGGGAATGAAATTTGGCTGTAAAAATCTACGGAAATCGTGGTGCACAGCAAGAAATCTCTGTTTCAACAAATTTCAAAAGAAACTGCACCATTTCAACAGGAATTCCCAATTTAAAAGTGATTTAAAAAATGATCCAATTGGACATCCTGAGCCGGAGTCGGACAAAAAAATCTGACTCCAACTCCCAGTGTTGTTAGGAATCTGACTCCGACTCCACCCAAAAACCTCCAACTCCTTACGACTCCGCAACCCTGGTGTGAATAACAAATTATATTTTTAATGACAACGACAATAAAACTGATTGCCTGTACAGACTCAGCGGCACAAAAAAGGTGGAACGCTAGCTTACACTTTTATAGGGCAATCGTTAGAATCTGTGGTGACATTCATTTTGAAACCTGGACAACAAACAAAACGTTGTCAATTGTTGTATAATTACCTGTTTTCTGCCGAAGTTCATGAAGTTGGACTTGAACATTCTACTCAAAGTGAATCAGTGATGGCGTCCAGGTGCAAACATGGATTTAATGTTGAAAACAAAAATGAAAGCAGGAAAAATCATTGCAGAAAAGAATAACATTAACCTCTCGCTGTTTGAAATTTTTGAAAAAAACTTCTTTGGGGATTTTAGGTTTATTTTTTAGCCCATATTCCAAAATTTGTTGTCACGCTTCACTGGTTTCTTTTTTGTTCTGTTGTTCTTCGTTTTAAAAAAAAGTTGAGTTTCCGCGTTTTTGGAAAACGAGGATTTTCTGAGAAAGTAAAAGTAGAAAACAAAACATGAAATTCTTACAGCTCTGCTTGGTCCAAAGCAGGAGTCTGTTCTTAGAGTTTGGGATCGCCATAGAAACCAATGAGAACGCATTTTTAACATCTGATGTTTTCATTCCTGTTCACTGAAAACTGGCGAAACCATGAGTAAAATTTATACAATTGTGACTAGTTCAGGTCTCTATTCATAATTTGTCGGTTTTGGGGAGTTGGAAACTAAAGATTTTTTGTCACAGTCCGGTTGAAATGATCCAAAGCAAACAACGAACTATTTCTGCTTTTGATTTAACTGTTTAAAAACGTCGGTATTTCATTACAATCAGAATTTTGCTTTAGATGTTTTCCGTTGAATTTTGGCCAAAAAGACTGTTTTGGCTTCGTGGGTGAAAAATATGAAATTATTTCTTGAAAAATCGTTTTTCCATGACGAAAATAGTGATAAGTTGCCAACTGCACTTTTCAACTCAGAACTCACATAGCCTACTACGGACACCTGACTGGACAGGTTTTGACCCCAGGGTTGCAGGGTCGCAGCCGGAGCCGGAGTCGTAAGGAGTCAGAGGTATTTGGGTGGAGTCGGAGTCAAATTCCTAACAACACTGGGAGTTGGAGTCGGATTTTTTGTCCGACTCCAAATGTCTAATCGGATCATAATTTTAAATCGCACTCCTAATTTGGGAATTCCTGTTGATATGGTACAATTTCTTTTGACACTTTTGTTGAAACAGAGATTTCTTGCTGTGTGCCACGATTTCCATTGATTTTAACAGCTAAACTTCATTCCCTTTATGCTAAGGAGTCGGGAGTCAGAGCAGGAAATTTTGGAAAGGTCGGAGTGAGATATTTTACCTCCGACTCCGCAACCCTGGCTTTTACACGTAACTTGATCTCTAAACTGAATGAGCAGCTGAGCAAACTGGAGAGATACGGAGTAAGAGGATTGCCTCTGCAGCTTATAAAAAGCTACTTAACAAACCGGTATCAGAAAACAGTTGTTGATAGATTGAAATCGAATGAGAAACTTGTTACTTGTGGAGTACCACAGGGGTCAACACTGGGACCTTTTCTATTTTTAGTTTATATTAATGACTTGGCTTTGGCAAGTGAATTCAATGTCCGCATGTTTGCTGATGACACTAACTTAACTATGGTTTCTGACAATTATCTGTCCCTACAAACTAAAGTAAATTGTGAAATTCAAAAAATTGACAATTGGCTGAAGTCAAATAAACTTTCTTTAAACTACAACAAAACTGAATACATGAT
>Ga0210059_1002851_pt1 | contig 27359 bp, 16 predicted proteins | sample Ectturendosymbi2_FD_188042 | JGI IMG/M metagenome (GOLD analysis project Ga0210059, IMG submission 188042) | Ecteinascidia turbinata endosymbiont from Florida, USA - Sample 2 (SPAdes) (version 2) | ecosystem: Host-associated > Tunicates > Ascidians > Unclassified | place: Key West, Florida... | reverse complement strand
TGTATGTCTCAGAAATAAACTTGATGGTAGCACGAATGCCACAATGCGTTAAATTATGGCAGTTGTCAAAAACAATGCGACGAAAACCACATGGTACCAATGGACGTGGGGTGCCATCACGTGAAAGTTCACAAAGCAGAGTTGCACCGTTCCACTCGTGTTCGATGACATTGGCGGAGTTCGTTTCGTCCAAATAACGTTTAAATTCATAGTCATTTCTCTGCGCCTTAGCGAAGGCGTGCAATCGATCTTAGCGGCATGCTGAAAAATAGAGTTGATTTCAATGCGACTCAGTGCGTCAGCCACGACATTGTCACATCTTTTGATGAACCTCAAGTTCGTGCAGAGTGAGGCGATCTCACTTACGTGATGACATTCTCTTGCGTTGTCGCGTTGGTTGCTGGAATAAAAAGCTTTCACAAGAGGTTCGTGATCACAGTACATGATCATGTCAGGAGTTCCCTCAAAGTAATGACGTAAGTGTTTGACAGCAAGGTATAATCTGAGTGGTTCTCTGGAAAACGTGGAGCACTTGCATTGTGCAGGAGAAAAGCTTTTAGAGAAAAACACGATTGGACGCCATGCGTTGTCAATGCGCTGCATCATGGAAGCGCCACAGCCGAAGTTTGAAGCGTCAGAAGCGAGCACAGTGTCTGCGTCTGAACGAGGATGGGCCAAAGTGGCGTGATTGCACAGAGCAAGCTTCAGGTTGTCAAATGCGACGTCTGCTTCTTTATTAAAAAAACAAAGGTGCGAACGAGGCTTCTTGCCTTGCAAGAGCTTGTGCAGGGGAGCCGCAATGGTGGCAAAGTTTGGAATTGCAGCCCTGTAAAAATTTACTGCACCCAGAAAAGATGTTAGGCCTTTGACAGTGGTCGGTTTTGGGTAGTTTTTGATTGCTTCAAGTTTTTCTGGAGGTGGGCGTATTCCATCGTCACTGATAAGATAACCACAGAATTTGACTTCTGCACGACCCAGCACGGTCTTTTTCAAATTGATTTTGAGACCGGCATCATGGAGTTTTTGAAAAAGCTGGCGGAGGTGAGCTTCGTGTTCCTCCGGAGTAGCAGGAAACACCAAAATATCGTCAATATATCCTTGTACATTGTCAAGGTCAGCAGTCAACCAGTCCATCAAGCGCTGCATGCTTTGAGGGCTGTTGGACAAACCAAAGCAGCAACGAGTGTATTGAAAACTACCCCAAGGTGTGCACAAGGTAGTTTTTTCTTTGTCAGCGGGCGCAAGCGGAATGTGGTGAAACCCAGACTTGAGATCTAGAGTTGAAAAGATTTTCGCATCTTTCATTTTGTCTTGAAATTGTAAGAATCGTGGAATTTGGTACGTCTTTCACAATGGACATGTTGAGAGCCCTGTAATCTCCCACAATTCTGATATCTTTCCCGCCATAGTTTGGCACAATGTGCATCGGTGAAGCATACGGGCCTGATGCGCGTTCAAGCACACCGCTTGCTAGCATTTCGTTGATTTTCTGACGAGCAAGATTTGTGTATTTCGGAGCAACTTTGCGTGCTCTAGCAAAACATGGTCTGCCCTTAGTTGGAATTTGATGCTCAAACGGATGTTTGCATGGTTGGTTGAAGTGAATGTCTTCAGTGACGGATGGAAATTCCGACGAAACTGCATTGCAGCCGATGTGATCGTCAGTAACCATGATGGAGTTACCAGTTGTTTTGTCGGTAACACGTAACTTAATCGTCCTGCTGCCGTCATCAGGGACATATTTCCAAGTAAGGAAATTGTGCTGGAAGAAGTCTTTGCTTAGTAAAGGATTATGAGTTTCTACTACGTAGAAAATCCAAGCTTTTGGACCGAAACCAATGTCCATTGTTTCTTCAACGACCTCATAAGATTTTAGCTCAAAACCACCAGCGGCGGTCAGTTTGCGATCACTCATTCTTCCACGCTGGATAAGATGTGGTGTTGCAGGTGAAATAGACACACAACCACCAGGGTCAAACATGAAAACGCGATTGGAAAGTTTGTCTCTTGTCCAGAATAACGAATGGCTCAAACGATACGGAGAAGGTTTCGAAAGCTGCATGGGGTTGTCAATGTTGGGAATGTACGAACAAGGCATTTTGCAGTTTCGTGCGCGATCTCCGAACTTGTTGTGGTAGTAACACCAGTCCTGATTGTACGAGTCCTGGAGCGGATCGACAGAGACTTGTTTTGTGTGTGAAGGCAGAACTTGCTGGACATTTGATTGAGTGTCCTTTGCGTAGCTGCAAGGATCTTTGCATTTGCGGGCGTTTGTTTTGCAACGGTTGTGATAGAAGCACCACTTGGGATTGTCAGGTGTGTCCAGCGGTTGCTTTTGTGCAGAAGAACTCGTGGATGGAGTGTGATTTCCGCCGCGAAAAGACGTATCTGAAGAGTTTTGCTGTTTTTTCGAGTAACGCCACGGCTTTGACGTGTTGGCTGCCACACGAGACACGCTGGTTTGCATTTCATGCATTTGTGCTTGCAAAGCAGCGAGAGGTTCTTTGGAAATGTTTGGAGGTGGTGGGGAATGAGTTGAAGAAAAAGCAGAGCTAGAAAAATTGGAAGAATGATCAGGGTGTTGGTTTCGTTTGTTAGGGTTTCCCGTCGTAGGAATCTATGTTGACTTTCTGGGGGTGTTGCCCAGGGTAGAAGTTGCTTGCGAGGAATGCTGTCGTTGCATGCAGAGATGCTGGTTTCCCCAAACGCTACCGAAGCAGCCTAGTCGTTGTATGAGTACTGTTCTAACTCCCGACTAAAACTGCCTGGCATTTTAAGTTGCCAAGCCGAAGCAAGGCGTTTGGCTCTCACCACTTGATAGTTCGTTTCACAGATTTCCTGGTGCACAAATCTTTATTTACAAAAGGCTTCTGATAAGCAGCAGCAGAAAAGCTTTACGATGGCGCGACAGCAGAAAACAGCCAATGTGGTCCGTGCGCTAGTGATACAAAACTCGACTCTCTGAAACGTCGTGTCCACGCTGAAAAAGGAAAAAACTTCGAAAGCAAAATGCGAAATCGAGGTCATTTGCGCGGACGCAGTCGGCACTTAGCCTCGCTACGCCACTGGCCAAGTTCCTAAGAAAGAAATGAGCAAATTTCTTTAGGTTCGCCTTTGCTTTTTCGAAAAAATCAAATGTGCTGAAAGGCTAATTTTCTCAAAATACAGCAGACCCCGCTTAATAAATTCGTCACATACAAACAAATCGATTTGGGACGGAATGATAGCATTGCCAAAAGGACGGTTTGCAAACCCAGCATTCATACCATTTTCTTAGTTTTGACCGCCGAGCTGATAGAAATTAGGCACGCGTAAAGCATGCGTAGAGAGCACAAATGTGATAATGTCTGCTACGTTTGGCCACTGGACTTGACCAAAAAATATTCAGAGAAATATACTTTTTTATGCAATAAAAAAACAAAAGATATGATGACATTAGAAAGACATTTCCACCAAACAAAACGATCCTCTACTTTTTTCGTGTTGTACATGAGTGTTGATAAATATTTGCCGTTTATTTAACTCTAATTTTAGCGGCTTTGGTTATAAAATCTGCCGCTTATTAAGCCACAAAACGCATTTGCACGGAGGTGGATTTATTAAGCGGGTCTATGGTTAACCTGGAAATGCCATTGCACATATCTATTCGAAAATGTAAAACTTTAGCAAAACTATGGAAGCGACGAAAGTTCATTATGTTTTCATGGAAGTTAAAATGTTTTTGAAATTCCCCACCAATTTCAAAAAGTGCCAAAAGTTCTTCAAATTTTTACTGATAAAGCACTGGGTGAAAGATTTGAACTCAACTGCTACAGCTACAAGTACGCGTTTCTTTGTCACAGTGACACATGTTTATGAATTAATTGCATAACAACTTTTAATGTTTGGAGCAGGGAATGCGCCACTGTATCTTCCCTTGCAACTGCGGCTGGTTGTCTTTATTCAACGAAGGCCTCATTTTGGACAAATGTCTGCTTCTGGAAAGTTGAGGCAATGCACCGAAAGCAGCCTTGTTGGATCCACTGTGCTGTTGAACGCCGCTAGATCGTCAGGTATGTTGATTAAGTTATGTAAGCGAACAGAATAGCTCAAAGTTGCCTGCATGAGAAAAACAAAACGAAAACGCTCCTACGATTTGTCAGGAAAGATGACTTAATGAAAGATTTGCTAGTCTTGCTAGAAAACTTCTCAACGCACGTTCTTTTTTTATGAAGCAAAACCTTTCACAAACAAGGATCTAACCCTTTACCACACACATTTAATCAAACGAGGAATAAGCTATGTTTGAGCAATCAGATTAAAGCTTACTTTCTTCATAACGGATAAGTAATAGCAAACAAGCTGCAGTGGCGGAAATGCAACAACAATATTACTCTTATGTGTGGCTACTTCGGCAGACAAGCAGGAAATGAATCAAGATAGCTTGGGAATATTCAAATAACTGCCGGTTTTTGCTGACAAAAATGGTTTAAAAATTATTTCCAGTGATTTTTACTTCTGTGGTTCCCAAACACTGCAGGCAGCAGACCAACTTTCCAATCCGTAGAAGCCTTCACAGACTGAAGGTATTAAAAAAAAATCATGTGAAAGTTTTATGATTAGCGTCAGTCCCGATTTCTATTATCGTATTAGATTGTGTTTTGCTGCCCTCGCATGAATTTTGGAAATTGTCTTTACCGATTGAGTCGATTGTGGTCCTTCCTTCTCAACTGTTTCCTCAAGCGCTAGGTCTAGATTCGTACTTAATATGGCCCCAAACATTTTTGTTCATTTGCAACAAAAACTTTTTCGATCAATTTCTACCTCAGAGCAATTAATAAAAGGAAACAAACCTACCAGCACCAGATGGAACGTCGATTTATGGGGAATATTTTGAATATTCCTGAAGCAAGTGCAACTATCTTAACTTTTTTAAATTGGAATTCAAGCCTTAAATGATGTTGTTTATCATAACAACTAAAAGTGCAGCAAATTATGTATCTTGCAATTTAGCAACTGAAACGTAACGATTTTATAGATTAAATTATTTAAAACAGCTATGTCCAACCCAAATGGGTTACTGAGCCAAAAAGTATGTCACTATCTTGACGAGGGCCGCACATTGAATGACAAATTATTGAGGGCCGCACATTGTATGGTTTACTTTGATTTTAGCAAACTAAATGTAGCTTAAACTGATGTACTGAAAGTGTTCGAAAACTAAACGGTAACGGTAAAAAAAGTTTCGAAAACTAAACTGAAACGGTAACAAACGTGCTAAAGTGGCATTGAGGTCCACCTGCCTCAAAAATGTCAAATTCAAGATTATCAAAACAAAGACAGGTTGTCAGTATACATGCAGGCTATTTTCACTACAGCGAAAACTAAAATAAGCTGCACAGCACCTTCGACTAGGCCGCATGCGGCGAGCGGGCAGCGGGTTGGACATAGCTGATTTAAATCAACCTACATCGCTGTATCATTCTCTTGATTCACATAGGATTCACTCATTGATGTGCGTTTGAACGTGTTATAATGCAAAGCCATGGTTTCACACATTTTTCAGGAATATAGGAGTAGAGCAATTACGCAAAATGTATGTAGAGTTACCAATTTTTTTGGCGAACATAAATCTATATTTTTCAAAACAGGTGCAGGTGCAGTTAATATGCTTGAGCTTTCTAACTGCCGTGATGGCAAGTTGATTTTGTTTTGCACAAGAAAAACTTGTAATTTTATGTAATTTGTTTCATGCTGTGAAACATTTGCCAAAAATATAATATGAAATTCACAAATTTTTCCTCTGGTTTCTATCATACCTGATAGCTAACATTTGTTTTACCTGCTACTTGCAGTCAATCAGCAAATCCAACGCACGTTCGGTTTTGGACAGCTATGGGGAAGGCAGACGCATGTACTTTGTTTTCTAACATTGAGACTTGTTAGCGATAGTAGAGCACTACTTACAATATTGTTCAAGCGACAGAAAGCAAATTAGGCTGTAAATACACTTAAAATGGAATATCGAGAATTTGCCCTGTTTACTCGCGAGTGATCACAATTGCACTGATGTGCAAGTTGTTGCTCCTTGAATATATGTCTCTTTTATGTATATAATTGTAAATTACCTCATATCGCTTTGTAGCCTCGAGACATGTTTGTTGGCTACTTCACGAATAATGTAGAAGCATCTAAAATAATTTGAGTGTTTGAACACGTCCAAGACGGTATAAACCTCGAGTTTTAGGCTGTGAGTTTCATTCACTTTTTGATCAACGCTAATCATACTATCCACATTGCACTAGCACAAAATGTTTGTTTAAACATAGATGTTATTCCTAAGAAACAACAAGCAATAATTTGCTGAAGATTTGGTGGTGGCTTTTTGCAACAAGTTCGTCCAATCTCCTGGTTTGACTATGAGAGCTCCAAACCATTTCAAACCATTTAACAATGGGTTCTCCAAACACTTCAACGATGGGGGTTCTCCGACCCAATGCAACCCGCTTAACCCCCGGCTGATTCCAGCGTTGTTTCTCAAATCGGATCAAACGCATTGTAACAAATACAGCCAAAGGATATTGAAATATGACATCTGGTACTTAAAGAGTGAAAGCTGGTAAATATATTTACTCGAATTGATGGGAATAGCAGTGATCACTCAAACGTGTGCGATATTTCTTTGACTCTATTTCCTTTGGGCCTGATTTTTATAATTGGGTTGTTCAACACTTCTGCTTGTCGTGTCCAGAATGTAACTCTAGAAACATAACTTGTCCAAAATTTTATTCCAGCATTCTGCAGACGTTTATACCTGTTGGTTCAGATTTTCTACTGTTTTCAGTTTCTCAATGTGGGAATGGAATCGAAGTGATTCAGTGAATGGCAGTTTCAGCAACGCTGTTATGATGAAGCCTATGGTTCCATCTTCCGAGAAGCCGAGCTTGTTGCACATTCGAGTAAGTTTTCCGTTTCTAAGCAAATCATCAAGGATGTTTACAAAGTAAGACTTTAGTGAAATGGAATATACGCAAAATTAAGAATAAAGAACAGCTTAATATTAGATTCTTGTTCCACGTAGATGCAAAGCTGTGTTGAAGATTGCGATCATACTACGCCTGAGCTCACACACCGGTGGCCCATCACTCACTTATTGTGCAACAAAAACAAAGTTTCACAATAAATCAAGTTGGCTGACTTTAGAAGATATTTCGGTTGAACAAAGCATTGAATTTTCGAAGAAAAACTTTTTATTCATGTCGAAAATGCTGCCTGCAGAAGCTTTCGGTTGAAAAATTGAAAACCAACAAACTTGACAGAACTTCATGCTCATCGTGAAGAAATCTTGATGCATAAAATGGTAAAATCCACGCAAATAAATATTAATTGTTGGTAACAGCGATTAAATTCCAAGCTCTCCTACAAGTAGTCTCCCTATACTCATGAAGTCAAACGCTCTCACCGTATACTGTTAAAATCAGACGCTAATCTATCAAACATCCAGAGCGAAGATACATTCAAAAAGCGACAATTTTCCCACGTTTGAGGAGGTCTGCTTAAAATGATTCAGATGTCCCTAAAAGCTATGGAAGGTCTGGTAAAGCATGGTAAAGGTCTACATATTAATGTTTATCCGGTAAAAACTCTAACATTAGGCTAATTTCAATTTGCAGCGTCATGTTTCGCTGCAGTCAAGACAATATTGTGAACCATACTATCTTTGCATCTGCTTAGCAAAACTAGTGATTGGTGTTGGAAAACTTATTTTCAATCGTTTATTTTTATGAAAAACTCACAGCGAAATATTTTGAACCAGGAAAGGTTTCAAAAAAAAACAATACAAGCGTCAAAATATCAAAAAGCTGATTGTTTTTCTTTCCTTATCGAAATAGAAACAAGTAAGTATTCACCAATTTCTATTTTACTGGTTGAAAATTTTCCCGAATTTATTTGTTTATCTGGAGCTATGAAAAGAAAAAGTACTCTCCAAAGAAATTGTTAAATATCGGTATGCCATCATGAAAAAAATTGTCAACATACGACACTTCGCCGGCATTAACGTTTTAAACGCACTTACCCCATCCATTCGTTCATCATTTCAAGTAGTGGACGTGAAATACAGATGGCGCAGCCTGTGGCGAAGTGGATTTTTCTACGTTTCCCTTCGTAGTTTGTCTTCAAATCAAAGCAACAGCCACATGTTATGGCAAATTGTTATTTTAATTAACTTACCTAGCAAACCTAAGACTTGATAATGTGTTTCAATTATGTGGCCCACCAGGGCTGCAAATGGTCTTCTTTGGAAGTGTCCATCATTACGAAAAGGTGTCACATGGCATAATGCACAAAGTGAAGAATGATGTGCCTATTAAACCGCTTGAAACATGATGCATTAGTAATTATCTAACAATTAAAAATGCCACATGGCGAATCTCAGTTAATACAAATATAAAGTGATGCAGCGCATTTAGGTCCATGTTTGTTCATAACATGCATCCTTATTTTGTGTTTCAAATACGTCTTGCCTTACAGTATCCCTCGAAAGGTATCCTTACGCAGAAATGAATTAGACATAATGATTTTTAACAAGAGCATATTTCTTGTACGGAGCAGGCATCTTCAACATCCTACCTAAACCTCACCCTTATTCTCCATGCACACATGTTGTAAATTAAAATTCATTCACATTGAAAAATGCTGATAGATTCAAGCCCTTCGTTTTTTTGTGGAGACTAGTTACTTTACTCTCCATCTTCATTTATACAAAATATATAGCAGGCATGATAACTAGCTTCCCTCAGCTTTACACTCGCTTTTCTGTCGGAAAGGTCACTGGGCACCGCCTCTGGGGGATCTCGAAATACCTCCTTAGTTGAAGCAATTTTTTATAATTTTTTCTGGCTCCTCAACAAGATGTATCCGAGTCAGGCCAGAAATGTAATCACACAACTTGGTCTTTGGTCGACCTCTTGACTGCTATGAGGGCATAGTCAACAGGACTCTCTCCGCATCTTTCTTGGGACATTTTGATCACGTGGTTGGGTTGAACCATCGTAGTAGTGAAGAAGGTTCTGTCCAGAGTATGCAATCAGCAACAAATCATCCGCAAAAACAAGGTGATCATGCAGCTTCCAACAGTGACAACTTTGACGATCGGCTGTGATTGTCTATCCAATTCATATAGACCAGGGGTCTTCAAACTAAGGCCCGAGGGTCAAATCTGGCCCACGAAGTCATTTCATCCGAACCGCGAGGCCATTTTATCAATAATGGAAGAATAATATTTTTGCGACACGTTCATTGAATTGGTAGAATGGAGAATGTCCCGAAACAATCACATAACGTTTAGATGAGCGGACCTCGAACTGTTGTGTGATCGCTTATGGGCCTTCTGACAAAACAGTTTGGAGACCCCCTGATATAGGCAATGAAGTGGTGACAGCACAATCCTTTGTTGAAGATGAAAACCAATATGGCGAATCGTTTGACTCAAAACTGCTACAATGTTTAAAATGTTCAAAAGCTTTCGAGCAGGAAGAAAATGACCTAATTGTCATTTGCAGTGACCCAATATCTTACTCCTGCAACACTACCCAAACCTTTTCTTCTGAGGAGAAACTAAACTGGCTTAACGGCCAGTTTCAGATGGCTGTCAGTGACGTACATCTGCAACACCCACAAATGATTTTTTGAATGACTTACTCGCATACTTTTTACGGACCACAAAACAAGAGAAGATATCTTTTTCTTAATCGCTGGATTTCTCGAAAGATTGTTGGGAGTGAATCAAAAGAGATGTTTAAATTGAGCTGAAAGAGCGCAGAATATGTCATACTGGTTAAATTGCAATCAAATATTTGACAAGAAAAAAATTTGTAATTATCTGTGAGAAATGTCAATGTCGAACTGACTGGTTTTCGTTAATACGATGCCAATCAAACTTATCATGCTTATATACCAACAGCGGCCTTCTCAAACTGGGATTAGAGCAACAGCTCACCCAAAGGAATGGGGTACTTCTTCTGCCAATGTAGACAGGATCTGAAGGGTTGTGCTCATTTAAGACTTCGATCAAACGAGGAATGTTGACATAAATGTCGTCATCAAAGTGACACCACCACTTGTATCTGATAAGCAGGAGACAAAGTTAGTTGAGCATTTGTTGCCAATCTCAGCAGAACAGTTAGTTAGGCTACATGCAAAAACCCGTCCACCTATTTGCAAAAATGCCCAATTACCTTCGAAATATTAGTTTGCCCTTTGAAAAAAACAGTTTTGCCCTGTGTGTCAACTCCTGACATTTTTCAAAGTATGGCATCACCCTTGTTCTATGCGTACCCAAATGACAAAGTAGCAGAAAATTTTGAAGCGTTGCATCATTTAGTTTTCCATGCAACATCATTTGCGTGGCGCAAACACATTATTATTGCAAAATGTTTATTCACACTTTGAAAATATCTTGGTAATCATTGGTCTACAGTAGGTTTCCTTAAACGTTTTACCTCTTGCGAATGAAAAGACCTCCGTTGTTTTGAATAATTTGGATTGAATGAGTTTGTTAGGCTGATGCTCGCATTCAAGATTGTGCGTTTGGAAGTGCAGACGCAATTTTGAAGACACAGTGCAAACACATTTCTAAACGGAAATACGCATGTTTCATTGCTGCATATTAATGGTGGTCATGATGCATCCCTGTAAATCCTTTCATCTTCGTGCATGTCTACAGATTTTGTGATGAACACGAATGCACCCCTTCGTACTCATGCAACGTCGTGGTTTATGCGATGAATGCATGTTGAAGAAAGCGTGTCTATTTCAAAAGACTGGAGTACAAAAAACGGATATACTCCATACAAAACTGAACTTACTCACTTTGGAATTCGTTAGTTTATTTATTGCTATGATCGCTTCACAAAGACATTAAAACAGCACTTACGATTTGATTTGATTCTTAGCAATGCTGTATTCTTCGTCTGATTTGCAGCACAGGTCAGTCCTGAAGAAGGAAGAGAAATTCATGAAACAAACTCTTATAGACAAGCAGGCTCGCCGAGCACTGTTTTCTGTTGAAAATCCAGCTCAGCTTGTCTAGTGCTCTGCTACTGACCGATTGTGAGATTTCCCGCAGGTAGTTGAATGCATCCGACCTCCTGAAAGCCCAACAACCACATGTTATTCGGTCTGTCATTTTGAAAGAAATAACAAGAACAAAAGATTTTGTTGGACAAATATGTTTGGAATCCTAATAGACATGAGTTTTTTCAAGTGATTTTGGTTGATATTTTGAAACCATCTACAATAAAGAAGTGGTTAAGTAGTGAGTTCAAATGTATTAATATGAATATACGTGTTCGTTTTAATTTTATTTGATATCACGATCTTGTTTGTTTATTTCTGTTTCAAGAATCGTGTGAAAAATTACTTTAGGATTGCATTGATTGATACAACATCATGACAACATAAACTTTTCTGTTCACAAAACAAAGTTATGCGAATTTTTGAATAAAGTGTGACTACTTTTTAAAGCTATTGAAAAGAAGACCATCAAAATTGTTTAAGAATAGTTCCTAAGTTTTGCAGACGTTGAAAATTTCTTGATATTAGGAGAAGCGGTATGCCTTAAACAGGGGCGGACAACCTGCAGAATGCACGCTACACTTGGCAAACCAAGCAACTTCCAATAACACGCGGAAGCTTCACGTTTTACATATTAATTTGTTAAAATTCGCACAGGAGTATTTTGACCTTTCAAAAATGTATAAAAATGCGTGTGTCGTTGGCACACTAAATGATTTGAAACTCTGAGTCGGCACACGGTTAGCAAAAGGTTGCCGACCCCTGGGCCTAAAATATACCTTCTGTTAAAATTATTTGTGGAGGAAAGGCATTTTTTTCGTTTATCAGGCGACAGCCTCACTACAGGCCCGTAGACAGGTTTTAATGTTTGGGTGAAGGGCAAAATACACTTTGAGGGAGGCAATATTTTGATTGTGACTGTATGTTTAAAACAAATTTCCTAGGCCCCTACAATGTGTGGGGGAACAAAAATTTGGGGAACACTGCTCCCGAATGCCCTCGAGGCTACGGGCCTGCTTCACTAAATGACCAAGTAGTTGATGCCGCTGTCAGGTTGAAAACATTCTTGGAAGAAGTACCAGATTTGAATTTGGCAAAACCCGCAACAACTGAAGAAACATATTGTCCTATTTGGCGTTATTTTGTTTTCTTGTAGTGTCACGCGCGCGAGTGCATTTTGGTTGCGCGCCGTTAATTGTTTGGCTTGCGTTGATTGTTTGCGACGTGGTGTTGGTTCTCTGCGCCTCCAACTTTGTTCAGAAGTTGCTGTTCGGTTGACAACGCTCATGTTGTTTCATTCACTGTATGTCGCTTGATCGTTCGCTGCGGACTCGACAAATAAGTTTAATAAAGCCTTCATTAGGTCACATCACACATCAACGAAATGATGATTGAAATAAATATAATCCAAGAAACAAAATAATGGATTGATTCCGAATGTGTGAAGTGTGTAATCATGAGATACAGCAAACTACAAACTACAGACACGCTCTGCAGCATCCACATCCATTTTTGCAAGCACAAACATATGCGGCACGGTGAGAATCTTATGTAGAACTAAAATAGGCCGTACCATCCGCGAAACACTTGAAATAAACGTGCACAAAATTAATGAAACGTGAGAACTTTAGTTTGCTGAAGAGATACTGAAAACCATACTTACAAATTAACAAGATGTTCGTAAAGATTACGGAAGATTTCTGCTTGATAAAAGTTTTTAAAATCAACACTTGATGTCATGTCAAAATTTCAGCGCTAAATAAATTACCTGTTTTCTTGCTGTAAACTGCGTCATCTTCATCAGTTATGAAATTTATCTGCAACAGAAAACGCTTCACTGAGAACTTAAATTTTGAAAAGTAAGTTCTTTTTCAGTATTAACCTCCTACAAAAAAGTGAAGTTGCAATTAAAATATTGACCATTTCAACTAAAATTTGAAATCTCAAGAGTAATGAAATTTTTGATATGTAAAAAACGTTTAACCATGACTCACTTCCAATACGTTTGAGAAAATACTGTCACGGAAATAATAAAATGAACAATACTGTTAAAAAACGTCATATTTCAAAATGAAATATAAAAGTTAACGCAAGTTTGGCGCAAACCAAATCAACTAGATATCCACCCACCTGATTTTCTATACCCTTAAACCAAGTCATCAGGATAATTTCCAACCTGGTGCGGTGGTTGTGCTTACAGGTTCTTATAGTAAAAACGATGCTGCTCGAATTCGTCCTAATGTTTTCAGCCCGTGGTTGCTGTGAAGCCGCTTGAAGGCACTGCTTTTGAAAACTATCAAATTCTTTTAGCGGATTCAGATTATACACTTGCATACGTCGAGAGAACACGAACATAGTCAAAATGGAGCAAGCAGTGATGGCCACCAGCAGGTAAACCTTTCGTTGTTGGCTGATTAAGAAGCAAAGTGACTCAGACATAATCCAGCAACAAGTGATGTGCAGGAGGTTACGGTTACAGATGCTTACAGATAGAAAAAAGAAGGTAAAAAACAATTTGCTGAAGACATATCTAGGAACGTAACTTGAGAAAGATAATAATCATCACTTGAAAACTTGTCAAAATCAAGATTTAGAAAATTTGAAGAGACGAGCTCACAAAACAAGTGTGTAGTGAAAATTTAGCAAAAGTAACCGCAAAAATGGCTGCTACGAAAAACCAAAAACAAATGCTTGTTTGAAACATCTGCATCTACGGTCGGTGTATTCTCTTTCACGTAATTGTATGGGAATTTACGAGCAAGCATAATTTGAAACTTTCTGAAAAGCACAAAATATTATTTTTACAACGCTCACATATCATTGATCAATTTTGCAGCCATGACTAGTGGTATAGTTTATTCCAATATTCCGCATAATTCAGGTTTAAAACGACGGTAAAACTTTCTCGTCAATGTCCAAGTTTCATGTTCTTGTCGAAAGGGTTTCGATAATATAATTACAACAACCTATCACAGTCACGTTGACTTTTAACGAATACTAATTTGAGCATTAGACTTTCCTTATCATGAAAATAAATGGAAATCATGAGCAAAGTGTGGTCCCAATGAATAAACATCCGCTTGATGGTCACTAACTGCTCTGGAGAAAACTCTTGTTCACGACTGAAAAGAATAGAAAATGAATTAATGGTTCACAATATCCCAGGATATAGAGACTGTCCACATTCAGCATTCTGTGTATTGAAAGTTGCAAAATTGGCAGAGAAATTTTGATGAATTCCTAGATGATTTTTCTGTGAAGAAAGTCAAGACAAAGCCTTTTTAATTGTTTGCAGTGCTATCTTCAGACTTATTAATTCAATCATTGTAGCTTTTTGTTTTTTAAATTTCCCTCATGCTATCATTGTGGAAATACGTATGTTAAGTCAATCTGTGCGAGATTTTCACAGTCGCAGCAAGCGAGTCGTAATGTGATCCTCACTCCCTTGTGCTTAAATGCCTGCATACCGCCATACGCATGTGCAGCGTCTTTTGCTTCAGGAGTTGTATATTTTGGATGATACTGTTTGTATTGTTACGGCGCAAACAGTCAAAGTCAAAACCCGAGTACACTCAAAACCCGGAACACGTTCAACGCGACTGCCCCGGCACCGACTAACTCCGCAAATATGATGCGTGCAACAAAGGTTGATCGCGAGCCGCCTCAGGCTAGAAACGCTACACTTATTGCGAAGCGAGTGCGGCGCATTCCTCTACACTGTTGAGCACAGATAAGGAAAAATAAATCTAAATATTCTAAGATTTGTAGGCTGTGGATGTCGTCAAATATTTCACCGCGACGTTATCGGTTGGTTCGCCTGTGGAGGAAAAAATCTTCTTGCTACCATCCACGCACCTTTTCCACGATTCCGCGTCACTGAACGCTTTTGCGTCGAAGACAACAACAAACACAGTAATCGCGAGACACTCTAGTAAGGGTTTAGAAATATTTTGTTGAGCGTACTTGGAGAGTGTCCATATCGTCACGTTTGGCTTTGCGCAAGTTAATTAACTTCTACATTTTTCCCTCTCAATAGTGGGAGAGGGGGCCTCACAAGTGGATTTGCCTAGGGCCAGTGCTGCCACAGGTTTCTTTGCAAAAATCACAAGATTCCCAAAAAAACTTTTCACTAGATCTGAAAAAAATCACTACATTTAAAAATTTGCCTGGAAGTTTGCTGTTTTGCTTGAAATGATTTCGTTATTTAGTTTATCGCTGAAAAACCTTTACACAATTTACAAGTTGAAGTTTTTCAAAATAGATCATTGCTGAAACCTGGAAAATCTCATGTCAACAATCTTCAGGCTTTTTTTCAAGAGCAGAAAACGACACCATTCATGGAGTATTTTACACCAATCAACCTATCAAATCTCACATTGAATTAATTATTCCTAGTGCAGTGTGCCCACAAAGAAATGAAAATACTGCCATGGCCAACTGCAGCAATGAAAAGCAAGAAAGTGTAAAGTGAAAATAATAGGAAACTCAAAATAGAACAGTTGCTTGTTTTGTTGGTGCAGGTCTTCAATCAACGATGCAGGTTATCAATTGTTTATTGATTAAAATTGGCTGGAAAAGAGAAAAAAAACAGAAAAAACAACATACCTTCTTCAAACACATATACTTTGCAAAAAATCACTAGATTGCAGTGAAAAATCACTAATACTAGGTCAGTTTAAAAATCACTAGATCTAGTGAAAAATCACTAGGCGTGGCATCAGTGCCTAGGGCCACGCATCTGTTGAAACCGGACCTGATCTTAATTCTGTTTGCTGCCATGAGCATGTAGTTACTTTCACGTTATTTGCATCAAAAATTAAGAACTCCTCTACCTCTGGTATTTCGCGTCGCTTTCTCTATTGATGAATTTGCTTCAGACCAAGCAAGTTTTATAGTTAATGAATTCCTTATAAACTTGGTTATTAAACGGTACAGCTCAAAACTTTCGCATGTGAAATGTGACGTTCATTTCAAGTTGTACTGGTACATTTTCGATGCCACAAACCCGGTCTGCCGAAGCAGAACCGTCGTCAGAAAATTTTCAATAGTGGGGCTTTGAATTGTGCCGGGGGGCATGCCATTGTAAAATTTGACAATACCTGATTTATAGTGTTTCATATTTCAATATGGGGGGCCTAAAGCTTTTTATGAGAGGGCTAAGCTCACCGAACCCCTCCGTTGGCGACGGGACTCTATTGGAGTGGTATACTTCAAACATTTTATCACTGCAAATTTCGTTGGTTTCGTTGACTGAATAAAAATCATGAAAACAAGATCGATAATGTTCTATCGCTACTTTTGAAAGAAACTGATGAAAGTTTACCTTCACCAGTTTTATTAGAAAAGCAAAGTTTCAACTTGTGAAATCATTACATTTCGGCGCTATTATCAGTCGGCCAAACAGCAGTATTTCACTTGAAGAATATTTGATATTGCGATAAAACAACTATTACCCTTACTGGTTTCCTGGAAGTCTGTCAGGTATCTGAATCGAGTGAATGCAAGGCCAAGCCACGTAGAACACGTTAGCTTACGTCTCTACTCGTTTCTGGTAGATTTTGCGTCTGCTTTACTCAGATTTACACAGGTCGCATATGAGTAGCATTGCTTGGTATGACTATCATCTGCCCTCTTTTCGACGTTCATGTCCACATTTTTCAATTTGCCCCTCTGCCTCTTGTCAGTTACGTCACTGGCTATGATATGTTGTTTCAACACAGTAAGCTGTCCCTACTTTACTGCAAAAAGATAGGAGCTGGTGGCGTAGCTTAGTTTATGAGAGAACCTGCGAGTTGTCTAATTAATCTGTGTTGTGGTTGAGTTAATTCTCGGCTGGAAAGGCGGGAATGCTTCCACATTAATCGTTACATAACAGTGGTAAATATTTTTTACTATCTCAATGACCTTGGCATTAGAGTGCGGACTGCTGACGCCATTATACTGTACTAGCTTTGCTGATGAACCGTGATACGGTGATCAGTGTATTGTACATAGCTTGGTGTAGTAGTTTCTAGCAATTATAGCTAATCCAAGGAATCAAAAACGCGGTCGGGCACTCGCGCCGCGCGATGAAAAACTTGGAGCGCGTAAACGTATTTTTTGCATTTTACACTTTTTGCATATGAATGCTGTACGGCAAAACTTATGTAGTCGCTACTAAAAATTTCTTCGCGTTACTAACATTCACAGAAGTGTTTCCACCCCTGAGCTCATCAGTAATGCTGAAAAATGAAGAAATACGAGAGAAGTATCCGTTTTTCAGAAGAGGACTAAATTATTTTGAAGCTGAGTGAATTGCGTGTGGTTGCATTTGCACAGTTCGCAAAGAGTGAAAAGACTATTGTGACTTTGTGGATATTGCGTACCAAAAACTTATTTCTCGTAGCGTAACCAGGTGGCTATCACTTTATCGCATCTTGCTAAGGATGTTTCAATTGTACCCAGCTTCAAATTCATACTTCATGCCCATCGACAAGCCAGCTGTTGTTCTGAAACGTTTTTTCGGAAATTCTTTGAGCGAATACTGTATAACACATTAAGACATTTGCAACTATTTGTGGTTGCTTTTATTGAGCAAGCTCGAGCTTGCTATTCTGATCAGAATATTGAGAAGTTAAAGCATCAATTGTTGAGGTTGTATCGTGTTTCGCCACTGTGAAGGCAAGGATTTAAGAGAGACAGTTAAGAGTACACATCAAGCCAAGTTAAATCAGCACTAAGAAAATTCCGCCAAGGCAAGGATCATGACTGTGATTCATTCATGTCAGATGTATCTGTATTGTACAAATCTGGTGTTGCACATCTGGCTAAATGGACCAGTTTATTTGCTGAATTTAAATGCTTTGACTAGACTCCTCCGTTTGCAAACAACAAATTGGGAAAATGATGAACCATGTGAGTAGTATCTGCTTGATAGAAACGTATCTGTTGATAAGCTGAAGTCAACTGTTTGACCAACACCAAAACTTGTTTGAGGTCGTGCAAAAAGAGCATAAACCAAATGCAATTCATTGTAAAATAATGGCACATGATAGATGGGCAAAATATTTTGCAACTTGCAATACCATTAAACGCTTCAAGAACTGATTAAGATTGCACAGTTTTACTTCAACCTTATGGCTCTTTATGTTAATTTGGAACGATTTTTTCCTTGATGCACCCACAAACCAAAAAGAAAAAGAAACCTTTCTGGTTGGACCAGTTTCTAGTCTGAAGCTGGTGTGCAATTTGAAACATCTTTCATGCACACCCGTTTCATAAAATTGTAAAAGGCGATTCTATATTTGTAGGAAATTTAAGAAATCTGAAAAATATTCATCATGGGTTAAATAGGTTAAGTAAATAAGGATTTTGTTTTGTGTGTTTTGAATGAAACATTGTCTACACTGGACGATTTACTTCAATGCTTAAAACTAACCAATAGGCCTTTATGTTATTTGACTTGTTAAGTGTAAGTGATACACTCAAGTAAGTGACAGTCGTAAATTGTCCTTTTTTGCGCTAAAAATATGACAGCCCTACTGAGTTTATCAATAAATAAACATGGGCAGAAAAAAGGGAATCCTCCCCTTTACAAGTGCAGAGCTTATCCAAGTGGTTCTAAAAAACATTAAGAAGCAAAAGAGGCAAAAATGAGAGAGGAAGAAGTTACAGCTAAGTCAAGAAACATTCAAGTTACTATTTTACAGTGGCAGTGAAGTCCAGTGGAGACATTTCTGCTAAACATGTAAGAGGACAGAAAATCGAAGAACATGTTGTTACAGACGTAGATGTACGTACCGATGAGAACAGACCTAGTTTAACCAGCGGTGCAGCAGCAGAAGAACGTTAAGAAGTATCATGGCAAAACACGATAGATGGGTTGGCTGATGCTATCACTAGAGGCAAAGATATCGGACTCTGGTCATTAAAATTTACCGGAAGAAATGCGGGAATATTGGTTGAAACACGAAATGTTATTTTTAAAATATGATGTTCCACAACACAGAAAAGACAAAAACCCGTCACGGAAATGCACCAAAAGCAATTTTCCCTCTAAAAAATTATACCCTGAGCAAATGTTTGTTTCATTGCGCACGAAGCGCATGCAACTGCGCAATCATGCAGACACACAGTGAAGCGTTCCCAACCTAAAAAGTGATGTGCGATATACATGTACCGTATTAAAATTAGAATGTTAGAAGTGCGCGAGAATGAGATAGCACTGCGCAAATTGTTTGGTGGTGCTGCGCAGTTGCGAAGTTGCGCACCTTAGAAGGAACACTGACCACAAGTCTTATTCGTCGCCAGAACCACAACGCCGAAGTCGTTGAAAGAAGCTGGCTCCATTATTCTCCTTCACAAACTTGCGTTTATTGTTTCACGTGTAGACTGATGTGCGCGGATACGACTAAATATGCGCATTTCTTTATTAGAAAAGCAATTTGCGACTGGAAGCACGCTGAGGAGCCATGAGCAATCAATGGAACATAAAGATGCCACGATTACGTTTAGTCGCAGATGTAATTAAACAAAACCCTTTAACGATCGCGCGAGCCAATAAATTGGCTCGAGTTTTTTTGGTTATAACTCGCCAGCCGCTATAGCTAGAGAGGTGTTCAAACCCTCTACGGATTCAGCAAGTCTAGTAGTTCCGCGTCAAAAAAACATTTTTCTCTTGGGGGGGCGTCACAAGTGGGGGTGCTTTCGCGTTTTTATGGCCTACTTTGCCCGGCCCTGGACGCCCATCGAATAGGCCCACGTTTTGGCCCAAATATTTTTACGAAACTAAGCTCTCTTACGAGTCTTTAGAGCCCTTGATTGGCTTTCTAGCATATCTGGATGAAAAATTATGCCACAAAAAACAAAAAGTAGTCAAAAATCCTACCCCTAAAAAAGGTAACCAGGGTGGAATAACACCCCTTTTGGATATGGCCATAACTCGCTGTTGGAATAGGCTAGAGAGCTGTTCAAACCCTCTAAAGATTTGTGAAGACTAGTAGCTTAGACTGAAAAAAAAAATTTTCAGCTTGAAATCACGAGTTTTTTGTTAATGTTTGCATATTCAAAGGTTGTTCATGCATATTTCTATACATTGGGATAATGACGTCACTTCCGGGGAGTCGAACCATCCATCCGATTTGGTGACTCGAAGTTTTTTTGGATTCTAGGCTTCAATACGAGCCTTTAGAGGGTTTGATGATCTTTCTAGCATTTCTGGTTCAAACGTTATGGCCAAACTTCCGGATTTTAATTAGGGAGATCCCCTGAAATTACTCAGCCACGTCTTCAACGATTTGGGGTCTTTTGGCCCCAACTTGCCCACCAGAAACGCTAGGAAGTCGATCTAGGGCTCTAAAGCTTCATATTCCAGCCTAGAATACAACCAAACTGTGAGCCAAAATTTTGGCGCTTTGTGGAGGTGATGACCTCATAATGAAACCACCAAAAAAAGTCAAAACTACCCTTTTTCCAACCGTACCCACCGAAAACCCCGAACCGAAATCTAAAATGTCTTTTTTCAGTGCAAACTAGAAGGCTTCATGAGTCTTTCGAGGGTTCGTATAGCTCGCTAGCATTTTCTAGCGGGGAGTTATCGCGGGTTATCGCGAGCTATACTAGCCGCCAGTGGGAGACTCATACATTTTCTGATTTTGGGGGTGAAATGGGGTTTTTGGGCCATAACTTTGGTTCCCTATATACTAGAAGGTCAAGCAAGGGCTCTATCGACGCGGGAGATCATTTGATTTCCAAAAAATGTTTGAGCCAAAATTTTGGCCCATTTGATTGGCGTCCAGGGCTCGTAAAATTTGGTCAAAAAAACAAAAACACCCCCACTTTGTGAGCCTCTCCTAGGCGAACCCCTCACGCAAATCAAAAAAATGTTTTTAATAGAACCAAGAAGACTTGCCGCATCCGTAGAGGGTTTGAACAACTCTCTAGCTATAGCGGCTGGAGAGTTATAACCAAAAAAACTCGAGCCAATTTATTGGCTCGCGCGGTCGTTAAAGGGTTCAACATGAAGAATTGGTACAGAGCTAGCTAGTCAGGTCAGTCAACGCCAACAATGTTGGAAATTGCTTCTGCTACGTTTGAATTCTGTCGTAAAATTTATTACTGATCGAGGACTGACGTTTTTTCAAGCAAAGTTTCAAAAAAAGAAAATACGATGCTTCTGGTGACCGGTTTTGCAACAGTTTCACAAATCGCTGATCATTGTCAATTATCATGTTGCGTCATAAAGTTCTGTTACACTTGAGTTAACAAATGTGACGTCAGAAGATTACGTCATACATATTAATAATCCGTGGAAATACTAGTGGCTTCATCGGCCATCCCCTACCTAAAGATTCTATAACCGCACACGGGCCCTCCCACCACGCCTGGGCCCCAGGCCCCCACTATCTAAATCCGGCGCTGGGTTGGCCCGTCACTTCAACAGACAAATCAAATTTGCAATCAATTTATGAAAAAAACTTTTTAGAAGAAAAAACGAAACGTGGTATGTTGATTGCATTAACATGAGGCATACGATAACGAAAAAAATTGATTTGAAGTGAGTTAAAGTAAGTTAAACACGGCATGCAGAAGGGATTAATTTTTTGTGCTTAACTGAAAAAGTACTATACCGCGTTTCACATCACACAGCTAATAAAATGAGCTTCCAAATTTGCTTTTCGATATCGTGTATGATCTCCAATGCGCACAGACAAGGGTGTCGGAAGGATTTTCTTCCAGGGTATGCCAATAGTGGATTTTTCCAGAGGTAGCCAAAAGTATTTTTCCAGGGAGTGGGGCAAAAGGCGTAAAAAATAGCTTTTCCCTTTCGAAACTAAGAAAACAACCTTTTTTGTTAAAAGTCTAATCGGAAAATGTCAAACTTCAAAATCCAGATGGGTCTTGACCCCCTTCCCCCACTCGCGGCGCTCATGCGCACAGATTACTGGTGCCTTTGTGTCGTAAATCAGTTATATCAGTGACACCACTTCATGTTTCAAGCCGTGACATATGCATCGTCGGAATGTTATGTCGAGAAGTCCAACGTCGCGGATGTTGCTAAGCATTTAGCAGTAAATGCACCAATGATTACAGCTTCACAGTGCAGGAAAAACAAATTTGGAAAAACATCTTTACATGTTTATCTGGTTAAGAAATTTTTTCCAAAATGTTGCGCTGTTTAACCGTTTTTTTCCCTATCGAGAAGAAGCTCATACATTAAATTGCATTTTAGAACCTTTGCTTCATGATAAAATGCACTTGCAAAAATTTGAAAACCAATCCTGTTATTTTATGAGAGTGTGCAGCTGAATCAAGCATTTTATCTTGAGACATTAGACCGCTTAATATATTAGACAACGCAAAGTTTGCCAAGCCTGTATTCAAATTCACAAACTACGCTGTCTAACAACTTGTAATAACTCAAAAAAATGGTTTATCATTTTCATTGGAGTCTGTGAGATATGCAACGACAAACGAATTTGAGCGAATAGGGGTTTTGCTCTGACGTTTTCACTGGTGTGAGCCGCTTGATACACCTCGCGCATTTTCCTAACTTCCTCCATGATGTTCTCAAATTCCATTTCATTAGAGCGCTAGTTGGCTTCAAGAATGGTTGTTTTGATGAGGTGATAACCAGTAGCTCAGCTCGCGGATTTGGAATGCAGCTTTCTATCTGCTGGCTTCATTAGTGCAAGGAAGATCATCGCTGGTTGTGCAAAAAAATAAAATAGTTGTTTTCAAGGAACGTTTTTTATCGGCCAACAAGCCGACTGTTACATGCAAATCCTCCTCTGACCTTTGCAGCAAAATCCTGAGAACTGAAACGGTATCATCGTGATTAGAAACGAGGAAGCGTGTTGTCATATAGTGGCCTGTCCAAGAGATCCGTGTTACTCCAGTGCATTTAAAACTTTGAAAAAAAAGTGCACAGGAGTGATGCCACATGCCTATGAAAGAGTTCACAAACTGCGGGCTGTAGCACTCTGACGCAAACGTGAACAACGATCAAATCCATCTAATGGTTGAAACATTGACGAAACGGAATTCCTCGGATTCTATTATCAAGCATTTGATTTAGATGTAACCTCCTTTCAAAAACATCAAGAACCATATCATATGTGTATGTACGTGCAAATAATGCACGTCAAGATCATTACAATTTTTTTATGTAAATTGTGAATCAAATGAGACCAATTCAACATTTGCAGCAAGTTTTCTTCAGAAATGTTTTGGTAATTTATTAAACGTATTACATTACTTCACAGATCAGTGTCGTGTTTATATCTATTTTCGTTAAATTTCCTAGTAAATAACCTAGTTTCCTGTGATTTAGTTTCTGCGGCCCTTGTTGAAACTTGCAATACTTGTTTGTACAGTAATCAGAACATAGATAATTTTTTTTTTCATCTTCGTTGTTGTAGTGACCAAACGTAGGAGTAGCAAAAAAACGATCATCTCATCCAACTGAGTATTCAGCCATATTGCCACGGTCGACTAGCTTACCAAGCAATTTGCAAAGTGTGGCGAGTGGAAGCAAATCCTACTGTGGTGGAGATACACGTGACTGTTCGAAGTGATCTTTAACTACATCTGATGGTGATCGCATCTGAAGATGTAATGGTGCTGATGCAGCGGCAGATATCGATTTATGCAAACGTATATATAGGCTATAGAATTTATTACTTGTTTATAAACTACATGGTTGTCGACAAATAGATTCGGTGCTTCAAAAAGGTTTACAAAATTTAGTTGAAAAAACGACTACCCACAAACTACTAGGCCCAGGATCAGGATCTAATCACACTATTTGTTGACGTGACAACCACTGCAACAAGACAGTCTGAGGCAGTAGTTCTCAAACTTTCATGGTTTGTGGCCCGCTTCCAAAGACTCTCAACACTTGTGGCCCCCTGTTCATCAATAAAAATAGCAAACTTTATTTTGGGTTTTGCACTGTCACGGCAGAGCTATTTAGTAAAGGCCTCTGCTCGTGGTCCCCGGAGAACCGCTCCGTGGCCCCTGAGGGGGGACGAGGGGGCCGGTTGAGAAACCCTGGTCTGAGCGGATTCATGGGAGCGTGATAACTTAAAAGCTCTTTGCTTATTATCAATACTCCACTTTATGACCAAGGGATTCGCACAGTATTTGAAATTCAACCCGTGAGCTAAACTGTATTTCATTTATTGCTCTAGAGTAGGATCTTATGAGTTGTTTCTGTGTTAGTGGACAAAAAAATTATTTTGTGGCCAAGTTACAGTTTCAGCAATTGCTGCTCTACAATACGAGTTGACGTGGCATTTCACGTGATCAGCTTGAAACCAAATCCCCCTGCTTAAGCATCAGTGACGTCATACTGCTCACAAGTTACTCAATTTTGCACACACAATAAAACATCGGAAATTCTTTGTTTCCGATGAACAGTCCTTGCTTTCTCTAAACTTTCATTCTACTTCTGAGAGAAACCGCTCTCAAGCGAAATAACTGGTACGGTGCCATTCATCTCTGCTCTTTCACTGCGCCAACCACCTCGTTCAAGCACTCGCGATTTGATTCATATGCAGGTCGTAGACAAAGATCAGTTCGAACGATGCATGCACTCTAATGCTCTTCATGAAGCAAAACGGTCCAAACCTAGAACTAGACAATTACCTGTTGTGTCAATCACAGCAGATGTATCGACTGTTTTTATTTTCATATCTCTCCCAACAGTTTCGCCCGGAGCGTAAACATGACGTCGCCCTGAATGTGATCCTTGCGTTTCAATTTTAAGTCGTCTTCGAACCGTCACTAGGAAACGCAAACAACAATTCACCACGACGATAGAAGACTGCCGTTGTGGCAAAGCGCCATCTAACCCCACCTCAGAAAACAGCAATTTGTCTTCAAACGGGAGACAGGGACGTGTGCCGTGAGGTTCAACCCGGTTATGGTCAGACCGAATGGCACTGATTTTGAATTTGATTGCTTAGGCCAAGGCTACTCAATTGGCGGACCGCGGTCCAAATCCGGACCTTTCGAGAACTCGACTCGGACGGCATCGGGTTCTTGACTGTGGCAGCACTAATAAAACTAAATAATTTGAATATATCCTGTTACAAAAATGCATTTGGAAGATTTTATGCATGATTTTTAAATCAATTTTCTGGAATAACAGGACCTCAGTAATTTTGAAGTTTTGTAACCGGACCTTTGTTAGAAATAGTTGAGTACCCCTGACTTAGGCTTTAGTGAAATCTGGCTATTTTCACAGTATCTTCACTAAGCAGCAAATAATGCAGTTGTTTCTCATTTCTCAGTCCACTTTATTAGCCGACGAAAAAGCAGTTGATTTTAATAAGACGCATTTTTGTTGCTGCATTGAAGTAAGTTGACCCCTGTAAACTATTATGAATTGTGCATCAATAAAAACAAAATTGTTCTAGCTTTTCATAACTAAGCAGGGAGCGTTGTAAAACAAACATGCACAACACTTTTACGAGTGCCGTTATTTTTTGACAAGTATCGAGACATTGTGGGGTCACCGACGAACAAATGCTTGTAACGAGTCATTGACATAAATGTTTGATTTAGGCCAGTGGCTCTCAACTTTATTTGGCCCATTGGACGTCTTTTTAAAAAAATATCCGATGGACCACTATGCTATGCTGACACCTCATGAACAACTAGACGAAATTGTAATGCACATAGGTGATCTTACATATATTATCGCACAGTGAAGGTTACAATTTTCAGAAACGCTTCATCAAGGATTGTGATACTTTCTGTGGACCACTAGAAATTCCTGGTAGACCGTGGTCCACGTGGACCTCGTTGAGAATCACTGGTTTAGGTATATGAGCTTCACGGAAGTCAGCGTTTTTGATTTAAGCTTTACTTTCATCAATTCCAAGCGCAAAGCAACTTGGATTTTTCTGTGAAAGTGCTAGCATTTCTCCCATAAATGCTGTCTAATCTACATCTTTAGGGACGTTCGTTTAGGCGGTTATTACGTTTATTACTTATTAGCTAGAATTGTATCAACCTCTTCGCTTGTCGTTCAAGCAAGCTAGTTACAAAGCAGACTTGGTGTTCATTCATATCCTAATGTGTTATTCGACTGCACAAAGGATATTAAAACTACTGATCGCAACGTTTTTACGAAATAATCTTAATCTCACGAAAGATTTTGCCTAATTTCCTGATTTTTTATAATAAAATTTTCCTGATGAAAACAAAAAACTTCCTCAATTCACTGACGTCTGAGTGATCCTGTGCATTACTTTGAAAAAGTTGCATGATATCCGCCAGAACGTCAAAATGACAAATTGCTGTCACGGTAAAAGCTGAGGTTAGGGGCAAAACCAAAAATAAAATACTGACTAAGAGGTGAGCAATCATTTGCGCACTTTAAGTAAAATGAACATGAAGTTTACTTCTGCATTCGTTTATTTCGTTACATTCATGAAACCTTGGACAACGTACCTTGATATTTCAGAAACTAAACGTAACTCAGCTATCATTTCCACTCAGAATAGCCCTCCAGCTTTCAATTACTTGACAGCCTTACATGCTTCAGCTGCTCGCCGGTTCCAACTCATTGTGCAATTCACTCTGAATATTCGGAGCATGTATAGGAAGAAGTTCACCTTGATTTTGTTGCAGTTGGGGTTACTAAGCGTTGCGGCGCTTAGATACTCAACTTATTTATTTCTTCTTCTAGGTCTGTCTCAACCTGCATATTAAACGGCGATGGTTCCAGGATTTAATCTGCACTTCTACTGGTCAGAACCATGGATTTTATGCTCGAAACAATTTCGTAAACTTTCTTTATGATCATTGAAAAGTAAGCAGCATTTTGAAAGATATTTTATTGGAAATTTCTCAAATCCACATGTTTGAATGACTGACTGATATTTGAGGAAATCACTATCAAGTAAAAATAAACTGTACATTAAATCATTCACATCATTTTCATATCTGTGTTTCGTATGGGGAGGGTCGCGGGACAACAGTCCTAGGAGGATTCGAAAATCTCGCGTTTTTCACCAAGCTTTGATAGTTCTACCCGCACCAAACCAAGAAGGTAAAAGTAAGATTAGTCACTCCCAGAGCCGTATCAGCCGCCCTCCGTACCCCCGATTGGGGAGCCTACGCTGTCACAGGCCCGAATTTCAGTCCCGTCGCCACTTAGCCTCCCAAGCAAAGCTCCAACCCTCAAATTAAAATGTGCAACTCTTGAAATCAGTGAAATTTTTATCAATAGGTATTCAAATATGTCGTGTAATTTATAGACAGAGCAGCACCTGCCGCTGTAACCTAGATCAGGGGTCTCCAAACTACGGCCCGCG
>Ga0210059_1002850_pt1 | contig 27361 bp, 16 predicted proteins | sample Ectturendosymbi2_FD_188042 | JGI IMG/M metagenome (GOLD analysis project Ga0210059, IMG submission 188042) | Ecteinascidia turbinata endosymbiont from Florida, USA - Sample 2 (SPAdes) (version 2) | ecosystem: Host-associated > Tunicates > Ascidians > Unclassified | place: Key West, Florida... | reverse complement strand
CGTTGCGCCCTGGGGATCCGGACCTCGTTGCGCCCTGGGGATCCGGACCTCGTTGCGCCCTGGGGATCCGGACCTCGTTGCGCCCTGGGGATCCGGACCCCTACCCTGTTCCACCACCTGTAGTTTACAAAAAAAAACTATAATGAAGCGCTTTTCTGCGCAGTCACAACCTTTTTTTCGAAAAACAAAAAAGTGGTGACCTTAATGTCAACGTGGGTAACAAATTTCAATAAAAAATATGAGTAATATTGTTTGGTTCGCAGCAATTTCGCACCTGATAGACAGATCGGCACATGAGTCTCGAAATCGAGTCCGGGTCATAACGACAGGTCCAAGTCATTCGCAATGACCGAGTCTTCCCAGGGACGCCGGAACAACGGTTAGGCAGGGCGGCAATAAAACGTTGAGGGCAATGGAACGTTATAAAAAACGTATCGTTACCAATGTTTGTTTCTGTTCAGCAACAATATTAACCTCCAGAATAATAGCATATAGAAAACCATTCTGAAATATCTTGTTGCGCGAATAGCTTCAATAAAGTTATTTCAAATCGATCTTGATAAAACATGAAATCGCCCTGTTATGAAAAAGGCACCTCCGCCCTATTTTTTTCGGTCATAGACCGAAACGTTTTTGAAATGACCGAAAACAGTTATGTCATTGTCGTCAGAATGTTTGAAAATATAGGTTGAAAAAGACTGTCATGGCGACTTTCAACACAACTGTGAGACAAATGACCAAAATGTTTTAGCGAAAAAAAAAACAGCCTCCACCCCCGTTGGAGGCTTTTCAAAGGGCAGGGGGCAATGACCCAGTCAATTACCTGCTCTCCGGCGTCCCTCATTCTTTTATTTTTAAGCGAGTAAATTACGTACAGGTTGAAAGGTGTGGTAGTTTCGGTAAAACTCTGAAATTTTTCACAAACTGACCATGAAAATGAAACAAGGTTTTTCGTTTTTTTATAAGGGCCCCAACAGTCGAAAAGGTGACTCAAGTCACTCAGTTCCCTGGAGAGGTTCGAGTCATACCACCTCTGTTGATAGACCTGAAAGCTAAATTGGCAAAAATCCTGGAAACTCGAGTAGAAAAGGACTGGAAGGAAAATGGACTTCAGCTACCAGCAGCTATTCGCTGCATCCCCCCAGCGAAGCGTGGATGAACGACATTCATCAAACTCATCACATCTCCGGACACAGCTTGCTTGTGACGCGAACATGTAATGTCAGAGCAAAGCACGTTACAAACAGTGTTTGCAGATCACATGGATGGCGAGAAAATGAAATGGCATGTTCCAACGTCGGCTCGCAACGTTGCTCTCGCGTTTCATGCAGCAACATACATCCGATGAAAGCAAAACTATTTCCGTGTACGTGACATGAAACAATAGCACTATGATAAGTGTAGGCCAAGGGCGAGAGTCAACTTTACTTATATGTGGGTTTATTATCAACACGTTGCGGGAAGAACAATGCTACCATGGAAAATATGTCAGGCGTGAACAAGCGTTTGCTTGATGTGAGATCCGTAAATGCAACCGCTTACATCAGCTCAACGACATGTGTTGCTCGAACGCAACGCTGTGGTCTTCTCAGAAACAGCTTTCGTCATTAGAAACAGTCGTCACTTGGGGGATGACCACTCATCGAACATCTTACAAGCAGCTTGCAGTGCAAGGCGAGGGGGCGTTTTTATTTGAGGCTTTGGCAGTGCTGATTCTTCTTCGGCAACCTCACACACTGCACTTCCGTCCGCTGACTTCTCTTTGCCGCCCCTGTTCGATCCCAGTATGATGTCACGCAGCACCATCCAACCGGCTTCGACATCGTCAGTTGTTTGAGGTGATTCTTCAGTTACCTGAAATAAATTACATGTGAAGTCAGTTAAACGATTCGTGGATGTTTCGTGGATTTCGGGAATCACATACCGATATCCAAAAATTTCCGCAGTAAATCTGCAATTTCAAAATGCTTAATAGGGCAACGGTAACAGCAACCCACAGCCAAGTTTAACCTTTGACACTTCCGACAAAATCCTAGTAACCACTTCGTTTGCCACGTACCACACAACAAATCGAGACAATAAATCGCTTTCAGCTTTTCAAAAGAAAACATATTCTGCTTACTTCCGTATTCATGGGATTTAGTGGCTTCAGACACGTGACCCATGGAGACCAGATGTGATGCTGATCGATGGGATGGAAGAAACTCTTCTGAACAGCCTGCAAAATATTCTTCGTCACGCACGTCGATGCTTTCATGTTCGTAACCAGGGTTGCGGAGTCGGAGGTTTTTGGGTGGAGTCTTCATTTTTTTATCCGACTCCGGAAGTTTAGTTGAAAAATTTTATACATTGCACTCCTACGTTAGGAATTCTAACTCGTGCCTGTTAAAACGGTACAATTTCTTTTGGAATTTTTGTTGAAACGGGGAATTCTTGCTGTGTGTCACGATTTCCATTGATTGCTAGTTGTTACAAAATTGTTGACAACCAAATTTTATTACTTTGTGTTATGGAGTCGGAAATTTTAACTCCTACTACACAACCCTATTTGTAACACGTTCAACCAAAAGTAACTTATAATGTACAAAGCAATAGACTCGATTTCTCAATGTACACATATTATAGCCGTTGCACAGCATTTATCTGCATAAATGCCTACATCTGAAAAATACGCCAAACAGGTACTGAATTTCACGAAGTCGATGTAAGTTGCAGCGGGAAAACGAGTGGCTTCTGGACGTATTGCAATGCACGAGGTTGTCATAGTCAATAATTCAGGTGGCAATGGAAGTGTGAACTGTCAAAACTTGCCAGAATAATACCTTAGGACAGCGGCGGCTGGAGGTGGAAATGGCCAGGGGGGCGACATATTTCATCTCTGAGTGAATGTGGTATGTTTCCGCTGGCTATCTCTAAACATTAGTGTCGCTTCTAATGACAGCATTGCTCAAACACAAACAAAATCTCGTTAAGAAATACTGAATATCAAATTTGAAACGTAAGATAATACAAAAAAATTTAAAAATTGTGTTGGAAGCAGTAAATATTTTTCGTGTTTTCTAATTCAGGCGCGTAACTGGCGTGATCACGTGTCATTTTTTAGGTGGGGCTGCAGTCCATTTAGACCAGCTTTGTCCAATCCACGGGCCCCATGCGGCCCAGTCGAAGGTTTTGTGTGGCCCAGTTTAAGTTTTCGCTGTAGTAAAAGTATCCCACATACTGACAACCTGTCCTTATTTTGATAATCTTGCATTTGATATTTTTGATGCAGAACCACTTTATCACGCTTGCTACCATTGCAGTTAGGATCCGAACGCTTTCAGTGCATTAGCTTTAGCAAAATTTAGTTTGCTAAGATTAAAATAAGCCATTCAATGTGCGGCCCTCATTAATATGTCATTCTGTGTGTGGCCCTGGCTAAGATAGTGACATAATTTTTGGCTCAGTAAGTCATTTGGGTTGGACATAGCCTATCTAGACGAACCGACCCAGCCCCAAGATAAGTAGGAAGATGACCTGTGACATTCATGTGCCAGTAGATCGCTACTGCAATTTAACCATGCGACTCTCTGATGTGCTTAAATCACGAACCAATGCAAATATTAACGTGAATTTTCCGTGAAGTGTCATCAAACAGATTTTTCCGAGCCTTTGCTTTGGCGCACAAATATGGGACTTGCGGGACACTATCTTATGAGGCCATTCTCAATCTGGTCATGTTGCCTCCTCCTACAACACACGACCTAGTTTTTTATCAACGGCATGATTCATTTTTCATATTTTTAGAAATGGTCAGTGCATGACAGTTTGGATAAACGAGGTATTTTTTGGATTCCGTACCACTTTTTGTGTGTAGGATATGTTTGCACGCAGTATGGGGCGGTAAACTCGAACCTCTTGAAATTTGAAAAATTGAAGCAATCTTTGTGGAAGTTGGTCCCGCATCCACGAGGATGCTCTTACGCCTTTAGATCACATTGCGCTACTCATAGTTTAACAGGATTTGTTTGCTTCGGATTTTTTGCAGCTAAAACGTGCGGATAACGAGCACACGATTTCACTAATGATGCATTACTATTCGAATCAATTATCCCATTTACAGTACTACGGAGTCATAACATGCAACTTTAAATTCAAACACAAGACACCATACTGTTTGTCGGCTGGCTGGTTCTTGACTATAAGAATTTATCGCCAGCACTTTTTGAATGATCGCGCGATCAACGCTGACGTCAGCTGCTATTGTTTGTCTGCTGCATCGGCAAGCACAACCGCACAGCTCTTAATACCGCTTAATTGAATACAGCTCACGCTTGCGTCTGCACTTTCATACACAGACGGACCAGTTTTGGAACGCATGATGTGATGCAGCACATTCACATTTCTTTTGGGACTGGTCTTTTGAAAAAGCAGTTGTAGATTATTGATGGAAATTTGAGGTTCTTTCGCCCTTTACGCAAAATTCTACTAAAATCTATTTCACTCTAAACACTACGATAAGTTGTTGCTCTTACTGTTGAGGATAGAACTAGGTTTGGACCAAAAGCGTAAGACAAATCTGACCGACCATTCAAACATTTGGCCTTGAACCGCAGGAAGGAATGCGCGACTCAGAAAGAATCTGCGCCATTGCAGAAACTAACGGCTCCGATACGACGCAGCAACTCAAGAAACGCTTTTAACAAGAACATATCTAATCCTTAAGTGATAATCAACGCTTATACACCCCCTGTGGAAAAATTGTCGTGGATCTTAGTCTGTTTACTTAAATGATCCGCGCAGGTTTTGCTGCTAATGCTTCTTTCCGTGATTCGCGTTTCCTGGTCATGTTAATGTTTACAGATGTTCTGTAAACGAGTGGCTGTAAAGGGACAGAACAAATTTACAGTTCATTCGACGCCAGTGGAATGTTAACACGACAGCAGTTGCAGTTACCGGCTTTGCTGGACCACCGTTTGTTTTAATCTTCTTCGCAGGAGGTTGTTCTTCAGTTCTTTCAGGCTCGCCGTTATCAATCTGCTGCTTCACCGAATAGAAATTCCACAATCCTACTGTCCGTCCAGTCTCATCGCAGAAAAGCATGGGGTTGACTGCATCTGGCCCGCAGCTGTGACATCGCAACGTTGGCGTCAGAAAGGTCTTGTGACCATCAAACAGGAAGTTTCGATCAGCAACAGCAGCAACGATTGAGTTGTTGAAAGCTTTAACAATACGCTGGGAGAACTTCTAACGCTTCGCTGCAGAAAGCTACGTCCCGATTAGATAAAGGGCTTGCACTGGTAGTCGATCACTGCAAGTTAAACACGAGACGTGTTAAGACGAAAACAACAGTGGAGCAAACCTGGCGTCCCACCCGCACAGGGCAAGAACCACGCAAGAAAGCTTGATGGCGTTGCATATTTCTTCGTCCAACCCTTCCTTCGGCATGCACAACTTCACTTGTCTTAAGAGCTTTGTCGTTGTATCCGCTGACAATGACTGCCAAAATTGTTAAATCTTAAGTAAGCCAAAACCAAAAATATATCAGCAGGGCTAAGCTTAAAATGTAATGAGCTACAACAAAGTAAGTTTTAAAAAACAGTATAAGCTTAAAAACGTCACGCATGTACTATTGCCATAATAAAATTGACTTTAAAAAAATTGTGAATAAGCTTCACAGAAACTTACCGACATCTAAAACGAAATTCAACACCATGTGACACAATTATAAAGGAACATTTTCCATTAGGACAAAACTTAGTCTAGCAAAAAGCTTCAGCTTTTTTCAAACCATTTTTTGAAGAGCTCCGGGAGCTACCAGTGGAAGAGAGCTTTTCAAACGGATTAAATTTTCTGTTCTTTTCACAAATTCGTTCAACAGTTTGACGCGGGCATCCTTGGTGAGATACTGCAGGCCGAACGGATTTACGTAAGTAGCCGGGCAGCCATTAGTTTGCCAAGAACAAATCTTCATGTGTCCAGATGTTATCTTTTTAACGGACTTTGAGAGCTCTTCCCGGTCTACATGCAAATACACCATTGTTACATTGGCACTGAAAAATAAATAAAATTTGCACAACGTGGACAGTTCCAATCAACAAAAGCGAGACAGAAGCAGCTTGCTTGTTAATCCTCACAACTAACAATTGACAAAAAAAACTTTTTGCGTAAAATGAGACTACAAATTAGGCTTAGGTGCAGCTCATTTACCACTAAATTATAACACTATACTGATGTGTTCACAGTGTACCTTTTGTAGAAAGTTTGCAAGATCATTATTTTATGACGATATTGTAACCTAACCTTCATTAGTTTATAACATTCTTTGCATTTCTTTGACTTTTTCCAACCAAACATTTCCAAATCAATATCAGGGACAGCTTCCAAGCAGGCATTGCAGCTAATTGAGAAGTACTGACAATCACCCACCCACAGCATACCACCAATATTGGTAGACAAAACCAAGTTTTGAATAACTGCTACTTAAAAATAAACTTTTACTTTGTAACAATGTAAAATCAATACAATGTAGCCCATTGAAAGGGGATGATGGTAGGTCATGCTATTGTTTCAAGAACCATTTGAGTCATGTAAGAAAAAACGTTAAAAACCAATCTGAAGAACTCAGCACTATGGAAACAATCATATTGGTTTATATAATTTACCAGTTTTGACTTCAAATAGATGTTTTACGAATTTTACACAAAAATACCAAGTAATGACCATAACCAAAGTTTTATGTCAACTGATTTCAAATTCTACAAAAGACAAAATTGATACACTATACCAAATAGGAGTTAAAAACCAGTCTTAAATTTTTTGTATGTTAATGTTACCTGACTAACTTGGACCCTCACTCCATCATACTTCAGCAAACAGGCACCACATTTACACTGATCTCCATCAAGCACATAACAGACAGGCACTGGTTACCACCACTTTAACAACATGCGAATGCTTTTTAAATGACAAACACTTCGCCCAAAAGGTAAAGTAAGTAAATATGGATGCGCTAGTTACCAGTTAGACACACCACTACTACACTGATAAAGAAAATAATAGAAATCTGTTTATTTTGCTTCAATTCATTTATAAAACACATACTGCAGTTATTATCCTTCAACAAAACAGTAGCTACACTCACAGTTTGATGAATTTGACCATGGTAGTTTCACAGACACAATGGCAGCACATGAACAACATTTGATGATATCTTCATTGATGCATTCCCAACCATACTGTGCCAGCAGAGGGGGACTTAATTGCAATGGTTTCCCACACCAACGTGTTAACTTGAGACATAGACAAGAAATTAAGTAAATAACACAAAATTTTCTGAGTAAAATCAAAGTTTGCAGTCCCAACACACAAGCATTTTTGCTACATTCAGAAATTATATAAGCTAGATTAAAATTATGCTGTTGTTATGCCAAGTTAGCTCTCAGCATTTTCGTTAAACAGCAATGAGGGTGTTCTTCTATAAACCTGTTGCACCAGATTAGCACTTGCCAGCAGTGTTTCTGACAGTTTTTTTTACAAACAGATTAGACATGTCATTATACAACTAATGCTTCACAGTGCACACACAAGGAAATTTTCAGAGCTCAAACATTTAATAGTTTTGTAAAGTGATAAGAATATAAAATCTTAATTGCATGAATATCACACTAATGAAATACCATGGAGCTTGTAAGAAGATACTCAACCCAGCTCATGAAAATGTCATACAGCAAAAAATTGGTGTAGAGGCCTTATACCACAAAAACTATGTCATGAATTAACAGAACCACAACTATTTTTGAAATGCTACCGTGTGTAGCTAACTCACAAATGCTATCATTAGCTGTAAAAAAGAAAATGACAGCTTGAATGCTTCACTTAGACATGATTGAAAAAGTTAGATTGCATTCCCATGTTGACCAACCTAAGAGAAATGAGTACAAACAACTAGTGTTTTTTTACTTTTTTACCACCACTGTTAACAAACATTTTTTTGTGAGAAACTACCATACACCTCAAAAGAATAACAAAAGTATTTATCCAGAATTTCTAACATGCTTCGATCTTCAGATCTACATGAGTGTTTAATTCCTGACACAGGAAGACCAAGACACAAATATAAACACCATGAAATGGTTTTTACAAAAACTCAAACTGTCAAACAAAGGTACCACATGCTACTAATCAACACCCAAGTACTGCAAGCGCAAGTGACTTCCTACTGTGTCTTTACATCACGTTCATTGAGACAGTTTAATTTTTTTAATCCTTCAAGTGACACATTTGAAATAATTGAGGTGTACTCAAGTGGGGTAAAAAAATTTCTCAATGTTGGGGTAAAAATAACTACCCCCTTAAAAACTATTGAAAAGAAATAAAGTTTCAAATGAAGTGGTGCTACAGAGGCATTCATTGAGACATTGTTTGTAACATATTTGTTCCAACTTAAGTCCTCAAATAAGGCTTACAGATTTGTTTGAAAATTTATGTTCATATTAGATGTTATGAACTTTTATTCTGCTTTCGAAGTACTTAGCATGAACATGTCAAAGTTGGCAATTGGTTTGGTAATGCATGTCTCTGCATACCCATACCAATAAAAAATTTGACAACTTTACATTTTGAGTTTTATGGGCTAGTTTGTTTTTAATCCAAATGGTGACTTGGGCAAAAAAACTAGTTACTCTTTACCCTAGACAAGATTTTTTTACCCCATGTGTGCACATTTTTGTATGATCTTACTGTAAAACAGATCAAGTAAATTTCTCTGTAGTACTGCTCTGCAAAAAACAAGAACCTTTATTTATTGTTTGGCATTTGAGCTGTATTGTAATTGCAATAATAGCTCATAAGCAATGGCTAATTATCTTGTTTTGAGTCTAGAATAGAGGCTCTCACACTATTTTAGGTGTGTCTCCTTTGGTATTAGTCATATTGATACTTGCATCTCAGCTAATCTCAAAATCAAACACAAAAAACAGTAAAAAACTTTTGCAAATTTATCTGATCTGGCCCTTCGTTCATCTATCCCCTTATTGCTTTTCAACACATAATGATGTATATGACGTAATACAGTACGAATGCCTTAAATTGCATCCTTATTTTTTCTTTTAACTGTTGCATTTCATTTATTCCTGATGATGGCATATGCATAAGCCGAAACGTTTAATAAAATAATGTTTTCGATTATTGTGGCTGTTTTGTTTGCAATAAGAACATACAAACTTAAAAAATGCAGAACGATTGGGTAAGGATACAGTGAAGGTCTTCACTCTTTTATTGAATCCTTCTTTGGATCTGTTAAACGCCGGTGCAGCTTTTCCACTGGGAGTATGTCCATAAGCTGCAAGAATATCTCCATCTGCAGAAGCAGCACTCAGTAGCTGAGACAGAGTGTTCTTGAGTTGATTAAAAATGGAATATGAAGTTCGCACAGCACTCTGAGCATCAGGATCAGTAGATGGTTCGTCATCCATTGAGTGACTAATTATAAATGGTGCTACTCAATCCTTCGCAATTTGCTTCAAACCATCCAGCACTTGCATAAGTTCAGAACTTAGGTTTAGTATGAGACCTATATTGGCAGCTGATGATGCAATGAAGCTCACTGTCACAGGTTGCCTGAAATGTGTAAAGCATGAAATAAAAGATTTTAACAGTATGAGCAGACAGCACCTTCAATGCTAACAATTTGTTATCCATACCCATTCATGAATGAGCATACTTACATGCAAGGTCAAAAAATTTTTTGAAAGCATTTAGTTGAGTAAAGAACAAACTGCAGTGTGAATAATAACTTTCAAACAGCATTTCTAGCTTACAAAGCTCCAAGCAAATAAAAATATTATCCATCTCAATAGTATAGTTTTGAGATGTGTGCAGGGTATGTTTGAAATCATAGTTAACTTTACACTAAAGGAGCTACAATGTTTGCAGGATTGGATACATTGTCTAAATATTCATTCCGAGACCAACTGAAAATAATCACAATGTCTAAACAACTAGAAACATAACCGCTCACAATTTTTAATATGTTGTGGAGATAGTGTCCAATATATTTTTTATGCTAAAAATTTTTGTATCAAAAGGTCAAAGGTCATTCTACTAGCATGTTTTTTCATGAAAACTAGCTACAAAACTTTCTTACAAAATGACACAGTTGCTGAGATGTGTAATTCATAAATCAGGTGGCACCCTCCACTTTTAGCAATACTTTAAAATTTCAAAGGCCAATATCTTGAAAAACTAATGGTCAGATTTTGATGAAATTTCAAAGTTCTGCATTTCTATACATAACTTACCTGCGTACCAAATTTGAAGCAGATCAGTGATGGTAGTATTAAAAGTGGAAAAAATTTGGGTGATTTGACTTGGAATGGCCCTTTAGTTATTTTATTTTCAAGTAAAAAAAACAATTTTGCACGAACTCCTTCAGTACCCATGATTCAAATTATTCGATTTAAAATCAACCCTGGATCTGCCAGTGTTTTCAGTGGCCCATGGAAGTTTTCAGGAAAATTTTTAAAATGTTAAATTTCTTTCAAGTCATCTTAACTTGAATGAAGACTTGCTTCTCTTTTCATTAGAAGGTACAATGCTCCACTAAATGTGGCCTCTGAACCAAATTCATTGCCCATCCCTGATGTAATGACAAACCATAATGGGCGCTGTTTATCCAAAAGATCTCTGAGCCAAGTCAATAAGGAACAACAAACTGTAATGACATTTACAGAATAATCATCCACGTTATGTCAGCAAGCCAGTTGAGTTTACTGAATATAAATTACAATTTACTACAGAACCGTATACAAAAATGTTTTATATATAAAAGCATTTAGTTTTAAGTAAATAAATCATCTAGGCACTACACACCAAATAGCAGAGCAAAAAACTCAAACCCCGTAAAATTCATGGAAAAAAATTACTAAGCAACTGTAAAAATGATACTTGGAGTAAAAAAATAAAAAATTGTCTGAATCACACATCACCAGCAAAAGACAAATTGTAGGCATGTCTAATGGCATTCTTGAAAGACTCTCCATAAATTGAAGGGGCCTCTGTTTTATTCATTTCTATTCAATGAATCTGCAGATACTACACCTGTCTATGTTGATTCAATATGCGAATAATGGTCAAGTATTAGAACAGCTGCAATTTTGCAAATCTATGCTTTGGGGTCAGGGATGGTGACTTAGACATTTTCTAATGAAATTTAAATGTGTCAGAATCTGCACCAATGGGGCAACAGCATGTACAGGGTTCAATTCAGGAGTTAAGACAAATCACCAAAAACATTCTTTTTTCCAGTAAGCACTGGCAATAAATAATTTATCAGGAGTTGCATGATACACTGAATTCTATAATAAAATATGTGAAAATAAAACAACGTCACTACATCAGTGTTGATCAATGAATATTTGTCAGGAGCTACTGTTGGCTTTAATATAGGCAATGAAATTGCTGTGTTACGGAAGATTTAAACGCAAATATGCTTTATTATGTGCACCAGGGTTGGTTCAAATAGTTCAGGAACCACTGGCCTAAAAATAAATTTTAAGATTTTCTCTAGCCAAATTTCTTGAGGTGACGTTGCTGTTGTAACACCATTAATTGTTTGTGTGATACCAATCAAGAACTCTTAACTTCGTCTTTTTACATATGACCTTTATGCCGTCTAACACAAGTAGGAAACAAGCTGTCAAGGCTTATAGAATATCTAATCAACTCTTATGAAAAAAAATTGGCAACTAACCTAATTACAATATTGTAGTTTCAATTTTAACAGAAAACTTCACAACAACAGCACGTAACACAATTTTAAATTACATATACTAGTAATTGACATTTGGTGCAAAGTAAAGCCTGTTGCAATGATCACATCCAACACTGAAAACAATATATTTTATCCGAGTTGTTACCTGTTAAAATGAACAATTGTGTGATTGGTGTATGAACAAATAAAAAACTCGTTTCTTCCTAAACCAAGCTTCCCAGACAAATCAGAAGCTAAAGGAAATGTACTCAAGAATCCAGAACGCAGGGCGAACTCTGGTGCTTTTTCATTTGCCACCTGTATTAACAATAATAATCCTTTATTTCCATTTATATCAATTGGTAAAAATAAGCTGGTGGTACAGTACAATTTTCTCAAACTTAACAATATTTATATACAGTAAACATGCATTTAACACAAAGAAAAACAGCAAAGAATTTCCAAATATAGATGTATATCTTTAAAATTAAAGGCATTATATACTGAAAGAATTATGTCACAGATGCCTTTTCATCATTTTCATAAGCGACTATCAATCAAATAAAAATGTAAATAATATCACCATTGTCTACAGTGAACAATATGGAGACAGTAATAACATCTTTGAGCTTTCAGGGCCCATGTTGGCCAACATTCCTACGCCAGAAATGCATTCTGCTGTTTTCATGGGATTCACAATAAATGGAACTACTTATTTTTGCTAATGTTTGTTTTCACTCGTGTCTTTGAACTATCAACCAAAAGCTATTTTTCTTATATTTTACCTAAATCTCATGATTAACATGTTTGCTGTCGTTCTACAAATATAGTGTACTTAGAAATTAGGGAAAAATCAGGGATATTTCGGTTGACTTACCAACCGCATAGCTCCTCAGCCGACTGCACTAGACAGCTGTTCAAACCTCAAAACACTCGGCAAGTCTTTTGAGTCTGCAATGAAAAAAAATTTTGGTTTTGGATTTTTTTGTGAGTGATGTCATAAGCAGGGGCGCATGCAGGGGGTCTGTTTGGCTGCCATGACAAACTCCTTTGTCACGTTGCAAGTACCTAGTATTATTGCTGATCAACTGTTGAACGCTGGCGCGGCAGGTCTCTAATCTTCCGACTGTGCCGGTGGTTTGGCACAGACAGGCAACTGCATTTCTTTACTGACATTGAGTAGTAGGCTATTGTTGCGAAAGAACTACAACACTGCGTTGTCGAATTGGTGTCAATGTAGCAATCTGAAATAAGCAACCCGCACCACCCAAGCAAAAATTTTTTTTCGAGTGCAGACTAGAAGACTTGCCGCGTCTTTTGAGACTTTTACCAGGTCTGTAGAGCATACCGGACTGAAGAAATTCCCGCGCAAAGCCACGTGCGTTTAGGCGTTTTTTTTTCCGAAAATCCCCGAAAGCACCCAGATGCCAAAGTGTTGACTGAACCATGTTGATAGGAATAATCAAACTCGGTTTTGAAGCTCTAGCAAAATGAGCACCAAACCGACAATGCAGCTCTTCGACAACTGTTTCAAGGTATAGTCAAAACCTTGGTAAAAAGGAAATGGGCAGTATCTTGTGAAGATGTTAATCACAAACTTCTTGTTTGGCATGGTATCCCATTTTCTGCAGCAATGCTACAAGCCTCAGCAAAGATTTCTGCAAACACTGTATTTTTTTTATCAGCAAGAATGCTTTCAAGGAGTCTTGTATCATCCTGGATGAGATCGTAAACTGTAACCAAGTTGTTAGTAACCTTTTGAAGGTTTGTTGATAAGATAAGCATTACTGCAGCAACAAATTTTATGATCAACATATTGACTACAAACTCAAATTCTTTTGCCCTTTGCCGTAAAATATCTGCTTTGTCAGATGTGTCTGGATCGTTGACTTGCTCAAGTGTGTCAAGCACTTGAAGAATTGCTTGGAAAAGTTCCACAAATCTAACAACAGCATCATGCCTCTCAACCCAACGTGTTGTGGACAAGCTTACAAGTGTTATTTTACTGTAGCTGGGAAAAAGCACCAAGACTACATTTTTCAATGCTGCAGCACGTTTCTGACCTCCTTTGTAAAAGGTAATGATGTCTTGAATTGTACGCATTGACCGTCTTACAGATGGTAGATTACTGACAGTTGTTAATGCCAAATTAAGCACGTGGTAGGCACAGTGAACATTCAGTGCGAGAGGGTAATCGGCATCTGTGCTTGTACACCTTTAAATTTTCCTGCCATCAATGAGGCTCCATCGTAACCTTGACCATGTATTTTCATTAAGACAAGACCCCATTGCATCAGATTGTTTAATATTTCTTTGTTTAAAGCTTCTCCAGACATATCTACTGCTTCAGTAAAACCTAAAAACTCTTCCCTTACTAAAGGAGAACCACCAAGCTGCACCTGGACGTAACGGACAAGAATGGAAAACTGTTCAATGCTGCCGACGACCTTTGTTTCACCTGCTAGCACAGAGAAGATGCTAGCTTGCTTCACCTCAGCTACAACTTTCTCACGAATTTTTCTGCCAAGCAAGTGAATAATTCATTTTGAATAGACCAGCACATGTATAACGCATTTTGCGGTGCATTTTCTATGTATGCCTGTATTCTTCCATCGCCTCTTTCGACTAGCAGTCACAACAAAGCCCTCAAGTTAACCTCATTTTGACTATCGTCTAGCACAGGGATCACCAACCTTTTTGAAGCTGAGAGCTACTTCTTGTGTTCAGATTAATGCGAAGACCTACTAGTTTGATACACACTTCTGAAATGAAAATGTTGCTCAATTTTTCTTTGAATTATTTTAGTAGCAATAATTAAAATATTCCGCAATGTTAAGACACTGTTCACGCTAATATTATTTTTAGAACAGGCCCGTGGGCGGTAGTGTAGCCAGCCCAAAATTTTTGGGAGACCAATAATCCAAATATTTTGACTTCAACGAGCTGCAGTATTTTTTTGGGACAAAACCTCAAAGCACAAAACGACAAAAAATGCTAGAAATTTGACGAAAATGGCCCCCCTCGCTACGCCTATGCCCGTGGGCAACATACTTTGCCCTTGCGGGTTACCTGGCACCCTTGGGCACTACGTTGGTGACCCCTGGTCTAGCAACTCCAATCGACCTCCATCTTGATGCCCCCGGAAGGGAATGCCTTGCTTGCCAATAACATGGATTATATTTGCCAACACTACAAGGAAATCTTTTTTTTGCAGGTCCTTCTGGTGCTGCTTGCTTATCTTATTCACAACAGTGCCACTTTTGCATGAATCCAGGAAAGATGACGCCTTTGCTGCTGCAAACTGATGATACTCCTTGCTGGTGTGGTTTTTGAACATTTTGGCACCACTGCAGTACTGCTGAGCACCTGTTACAGCTTTTGATACCAATAGTCCAAGTTTTGAACTACGCGCTTCTTCTGGTGCAAACAACAAGCAAAATTTGCAGAAGCAACCTTCTTTTATCTCGCTATAAACTAGTGAAGAGAACTCGGCAAGCCATGCAAACTGGAAGGAACAGAAACGTTGCTTTCCAGCACAGAATCGGGCATATTTTGGAAACTGGTAACTTGATGATGGTTGCCATGGCTTCACAAGAAGGTTGTATTTTATATCATCTGGCAAAACCAAACCATTCTTTACGTACTTTCCTACATCCAAGCTACGCGTCATTGTAGACGAAGATGCAGTTTTTTCATTATTTGAAGATGAAATAAATGCTGACCTGTGTGAAATCAAAAGTGCTTCACTTTCATTAAAATTACCTCCACAATCGTTTTTATGATTAACATCACAACTTTCAAAATTATCTCCAGGACATGTGACTTCTAACTGTTCCACTGCACTGCTTTCCTTTTCTGCATATTCACTGACATTTGTATCCCCGGAAGCCGGTTTCACTCCAGAGAAAAAAATCTGTAATTTTTCTGCTCTTTGTTGGGGGTGACATTTCCACGCAGGACCTTCGCTGCTGTATGGCTGAGTGTTCCACAAGGCACATGCTTTCACAGTACCACGTATGCATTGCCCAACTTTGCCACACGATAACAAAACTATTGTGATGCAATAAATGCGCTGTGACCAACGACTCTAAAATGAAAGCTGTAGTTTTTCAACATGATTTGATTATTATTGGTCCTAGTGCATTTGGACCATCTGACCGGTATCACTGTCTACATAGCTTGTTTGTGCTAGGCTGCTAGCCAAGTTTGATTGGGTCTTCAGATGTCATACCTGTGGAAAACTTGATTTTATTTTAAACACTACTATCAAAAGTTGTTTTAATATAACTCATTGTACTTTGTTTCTTCAAGTTTAGCAACTAGAATTCAGCTGAACTTTCATTCAAAGTTACTTTGCACTTATGCATCACGCATAAAGCAAATCACTTCATAACACCAGTACCGGTGTACAAAACCAAATATTTTGGAATGACAACACTCAAACCATCAGTTCATCAACTTCATTAACACTTACAGCATGTTAAGAAGCTTGTACTAAAATACAAGCTTGCCAGTCTCTTTGGTGCAAAGTCTATTGTTAAAATTGATTATTGTAGTATCGCAGCTTTTACAAAAGTATAACTTATATGCATAAAATGGTAATACTACAATATGTGTTATTATGAATCTGAACCAAAAATATGTTCTAAAGCTACTATTTTTAAAGTGAACAGCGTACATATTTGCTGGAAATTAGAGCCCGTAGCCATGGGGCATTCAGGGGCAGTTTCCCGAAATTTTGTTGTGCCCAGAAAAGTTTGTTTTAAACATACACCATAATAAAAACAAAAATCTTGCCCCCCTGACAGTTTATTTCGTACTCCAAACCTCAAAACCTGGCTACAGGCCTACTTTATGCCAGCCTATACTTTCAAACTTGTGGCATTCTGACAGTTCAGAATCTGCAAATGTTAGTGTTGTCAGTCCACATATCATTTTTGAAGTTAGTTGACATAGAATCTGTGACCTCACAGTTGCTATGATTGATAGAAATTTCATTGCTTTTATAACTTGTGTTGTCATAAAAAGTCTCTGCCTTTTTTAATAATAATTGAAAACGATTAGAATACCAATTAGATGTGTCATACAAATCACAGAAAGCTTCAAAACTGCACAAAATTTTTTGATTTTATCACTGATTTAAATGAAATGATTTAAATGAATCAACTCTGGCTGGAAATAGCTGAACTTTCTTTCAATCTTTTTTGCACTTATGCAATATCCCTTAATGCAAATAAGTTAATAACACCAGTACCGGTGTACGAAATTACATATTTATTGAAATGCCAATACTGAAACTGCCAGTTATATAGTAATTTCATTGACACTCATGGCACACATGCATAAAATGTTAAAAACCTATAATAATGATATATCTGTAGGACGCAGGCATCCAGTCACAATTCGCAAGGCATCGCTGATGGTGGGTCAAGAAGGCAGGTATGAGCACTGCGGCACCAGACAGGAGTGCAGTACTCTGTGGCCTAATGCACTAGGGCTAGGGTGGCTGTTTGCAGAGTTGCTGCTCCAACACCCAAACCGGAGCCAGGAAGCCGCCTCAGGAGTGCGACGCATGATGTCAGCTTCTTGCGAAGTGACTCAAGGTGTCGGCAACACCTGAGTGACCTGTCCACCATTACTCTTCCTGATGATGGCCTATGACTAAGCTGAAATGTTGAACAAAATAATGTATACGATGTTTGTGGCCATATTGTTCGCAATAGGAGTCCCCAGCAACTCCATGCATTGCTTACCAAACCGGCAATATTTTGCTTTCCTAACATGACAATAATACCTTTGGTGATGCTGTACAATCTATTGGTACTCTGAAATTGAACACTGAGCCCATATTTTTGCACCACTTTGCAAGTCCGTAACTTGCCAGGCAACTGAGCTAAAGAGCTGTTCAAACCCTCAGAAGATGTGCCAAGTTACTCTGGTTTGCATTTTTCAAAATGGAAAGTTTTAGATTTGGATTTTTTGGGGGTGATGTCATAAGTGGTGTAGGTTCGCGCGTTTTTTGTCAATTGCATGAGCCAATTTTTTGACTCAACTTTTTACTGGAAACTAGGCTATCATCCAAGTCTTTGGATCCCTTGATTAGCTTTCTAACGTTTCTGATTCAAAAGTTATGGACAAAAGTTGATATTTAATTAATTAGGAGATCAATTAATTTGTTTTTTCCCTAAAGCATTTCAGTAATTTCTTCCATAATAGTATTAAAACTTGGAATAACAGCAGGGGTGCAAAAATGCTGTCACCGATCGCACCACTTGACCAGAAACTTGGAATGCGCGAATGGGATTTGCAGCAACATAGCAGTGTTTACAGTTTCGTCTTTGACATTCCTTTCTCTCCCTAATCTTATCTCATTTCCCATACTATATTTTATTAAGTAAAATGACGTGGTGATGCCACAATTAAGATATATGGAACAGAGTGCAGATGATGTCAGTTCAGGGGCAACTCCAAGTAAACAGCATCACTCAGGCTCATCACGTAATTTATACTGACAAAATGCAACTGTTTAAGACTTGCGTCACTGAAATTTCCATTTGCTCTCTATCTGGCTGGCACTATTATTGCTCTGTGACATTAATTACGCAACAATGAATGACTTCCCATGAGAAATCATCCATTGTTGCATAACGTACATCAACAGAGCAATGATAACACCAGTTAATCCTCAGTGGACTAGGCTCATTCATATTAACCCAAGTTATTGGACAATTCATCGTTTGTTTAAATTATTCTCTAATGGGAACTGCCCATTGGATTGGAATTCAAATATAATGCTCTATGCAAATCCATTGTTTCAAAAAAATTCAATCTGATCTGAATTATATTTTAAAAAATATTTAACTACAGATGGCACCTGGGGCTCTAATGGATGAGTCCAAGTAAAGCTCAAGCTAATGAAGTCATGAGAACACTTACTACGAAGTTGAACAATATTTATTTATTCAGGTCACCTGCAACATGAACGTGAAAGGCCAGGCATGGAACAAAATTATATGAACAGTGACAAGGCCCAATGAAAAAAGCCCGAATTAACAGCCTTAATCAGCAGTGTTGCCAAAATTTGGTCTTGCTTTTTTTCTGACCTTGCGGCTTTTTTAGACCTTGCAGGTTGCTTGTTTTTGGGCTTATTTTATTTGCAAGTTGCTTCTCTTTGGGCTTATTTTTTCACAGGTTGCCTTACCAACGCCACAGCTCCTCCGCCGATTGCGCTAAAGAGCTGTTCAATGGCTCAAACGGATTAGCCAGTTTTCTCGATTGCACTCAAAAAAATTGTTTGGTTGGGGGGGTGAGGATTTTTTGTGACTGACATCATAAGTGAAGTAGTTTTGGGGTCATTTTGGCTTATGTTTCCTGGCCTAGAGCCCAACCGCTAGGCCAAAGTATTTTGCTGAAGTTTTCATTGGAAACTAGGCTCGAGTCCGAGTCTTTTGAGTCTTTGATTGGCCAGGTAAAGTGGGCCATGGTGGCCTAAAAGCCCTCCACTTATGATATCACTCACAAAAAATCCACACCCCCCAACCAAAAAAAAATTTTTTTGAGTGCAGACCAGAAGACTTGCTGAATCTTTTGACACTTCGACCCGTTCCGTAACCCGTACAGGAGCAGAGTAATTCCCATGCAAAGCCACGTGCATTTCGGTGTTTTTTTCAAAAATCCCTTTTTTCGGCCGACGCCAAAGTGTTAATCTTGCTAAGTTTCATCAAAATCCAAAAGGGTGGGTTAAATTTAGCAATTCTTTTGGATCAACTGACATGGAATGACCCACCTGCAGTGACATCGTTTGATATTTTATCAGCTTTGATGCTGAGTACGCGCAGTACAAAGGGGCCTGTCACGACAGCCAAACAGATCCCCTTGGTTTAGCCTAAACCTGGAAAACCACTAACAGTATCTGCCTTTTGCAAAAGCAAACAGCATTTAAATTTCCCGCCAAAATCGCCTAGTACCCGTGGATATGACCACAGGGAAACCACCCGGGATTGAAAGTGTTAAACTTAATTAAATTTGATAAGGTAACTAACATGCACATGATATAATGGCAACAAGTTATGTGTAACCTGAGGTGTTAATAGCACACATTTGAATAAGGTATTTCTTTTCCTAAATTTTTGCAGCAATGTAAAGCTTGCAAAAGCAACAAAATATTAAGATTAAATTCAACATCTTATGAAATAAGACAGCATGCTAAAATCTACTTCAAAATGGTCCATACACAACTAACCTTTAGCACTGGAACACCATCACGATCAGAAACAACAATAGCACATAAACCTTTGATAGTGCTTAAATAACGATACAAAAATTTTTTTAAATCTTCTGACATGATAAAAACAAAACTTTGCTGAAATTACCCAGCTTTACAAAAAGCATTATATGTGCCTGTTGTCTGCAAAAAACAATTTCAAACAAGTTAACAATGATCCATGAAAAGTAATTGCAATAATTACAATAGAAGCAAGAGATAAAACCAGCATCTGATTTAAAGCAAGAATTTCAAGGAACACTGAAAGCACAGTGCACTAGACACACCTATCAGAATTAGAAGTTGCCGCATTACACCCATACCTTCCTTGGCAAAGGTTTTCATTCAAATCTTAGAACAAAATGCAAGCATTTAATTCAGCAACTTCTTCCGTAAACAGAATACATAATGAAAGTAGCACTGCAAAGTTTTCTGATAGTCAATTAAATGAAACTAATCAGAGTTGGTAAATATATGGTGAGGATTAGAACGCCTCAAAAATCTTGGGTTGGCATAAAACCATAAACCAAAATAAAAAAACAATGGCAAAGAACACACTATAGCAGTAATTCCCCAAATTTCACCATGATCTTTTGATGCAAGTGTACAATTATACGTTTGTCCCCATTCCTGCCTTGTATAGTTCATTGAATCAATAAGGTCACTGCACAGGCCATTTTCATTTTCCACTTCTTCATAGTAATTGTTGGCATCACAATATGTTTGCATACAAATTGCACAGACATCTGACATGTTGTGAGATGAAGAACCATTTTTTCCATTATTATCAAAGCATTCAAGAGCATCATCAATCTTTTTGAGCAGAGTTAATGTACTGTTCGTCGGTTGATAAACCACCGTCTTATTCACAACGTCTTTTTTAAAACATTGATCACATGTTGATTTTTTCCAAATGCTCTGAATAAAATTATATGTCAGGAGAACTATCTGAATATTATCGGCTCGTAAAATCTCTTTTTTACAGTCTACTGAGTCATTTCGGACTTTATCATTAAAAATTTTTGTGTATACATCATTCACAGACACATACTCCATAACACAGTTTTCACAATTATGCAGTGGACGTGCATTGACCACACTACAATTAATAAATTGTGATGTTGAATCACTAAACATCTTCAAGTATTGCAAGCACTCCTTGGACACACCACCATCTTCTTTATTCAATTCCTGCCGTTGCCAAGGTACTTCAATGAACTTTGACTGTGCACCATGTTCATTTATTGTAACCCACTGTCTGTGTTCAGCAGCATATACAAGATGGTCAGGAGCAAATGTTAACAGCCAAATGTATATAGGCACCAAACAATAAATAATCTCACACATTCTGCCAACAAAGATTTGTTTTATATATCCAGTTCGTCTTCATACAATGTAAAATCTTTTAACAAAAGCTCGAAGTGTGCATTTCAATCAATATTGTTGCCTGTGTTTTTAAGATGTTTGTGCTATCAGTTTATTAAAGCAGTAATATGCTTTCAGAAGACCTACAATCTCATTCATATAAAATCTACTTGAACAAGAATAAAAGTTCTTGATGATACATGCCTAACTGGAACATAAAACAATGGACATGCAAGGACATGCTGACATGGCTAGAACAAACAGCAGTAAACTTTGCTGGTTAACAATGACTAACAGATCCAAAGTTTTCTAACAGTCTTTAAACTGCTAGAATATTGGCATGTATGCAAGTTTGCTCTGATTTTAGCCATCTTCAGTGCATTAACCAGTCCAGTGTTCCTGCCCGTCACTTGCCTCCCTTCAATGAATAGCTATTGTCTTTCAAATATTTGCGTTTTCTGTGAGCTTTAATGTCTTCAGTATATTTTTTGTGCTTTCTGTAAGGCCTCTGTGCAGTATTGTTTTGCTCCCCTTTTTAGCCATCCTGACTAAACTTATTTTGTGTTTTTCATGTATCTAAAAAATAAAAAAAGTCTTTAAATTGCATGCATAAGTTCAAGTTCTACTCATTTACGTTTTTATCAGCTATGTTACTAATAAGCTCAACTGTCCAGTTCTACTAAAAATACATATTAGCATTGCAAGTTCTTTCTAATGAAATCTGAAATATTTGAAACCCTCTTCTTAAAATTCTTAGACAGAGTCAAGTAATTTGGTAAAAGTTCACAATAATGGAAGACCAGCCCAGAGTCAAGTAATTTGGTAAATGTTATCAATAATGTAAGACTGGCCCACAAACAACTAGGGGTTGTATTGTCTGGATAACAGCTAACTGAGTTTTTTTGCTATCCGATATATTTCTGTCAGTTAACCAGATAAAGAAAGTAATGTTACTAGTGAGTTTAACACTTTTTAACGCCCTGCAAATCTTCAAACTCACTATCCAGCCTGCTTCTGCGGAAGCAGCAATTGCATTCAGTGCATGTGGACTCTTTGCTACAAACCCTGGTCTGGTTTAGCATTTTTAACAACCCCATCATAACTCGTTTTTGTAATGTAATTGTTACAATATTCATTGTTTTTCTGTAATGTGTAGCCTGTTTTTTTAATATTACCTAGTTAATGCAGAAAGGGTTTAAGTTTTGAAGCTGTTTTCTTTTTGTTTATTAAAGTATTTTGTATTTAGAAGATCAAGTATGAAATACAGTTTGATAGTTGTTGCCGTTTCAGTAGTCACTTCTGAAGGTTAAGTTTAGCTTGTAATTGCAAATGTGGGCTGCTTAGTCAGTCTTATTCACTCTCCCTTCAGAGATCTGATGAGGCAACCTGAGATTAGAAAAACATTTCAAGAAACCTAGTTTTGATTATGCCAACTGCATGATTTTTATACATGTGTGCAAAAAATGGTTCAACAAAGTTACAGAAAATTTATTTAATTAATACTAACAGTTAAACCATTTACAAAGTACCAGAAATGACTGTTTGGTTCACGTGAAGTAAGCTTCATGATGTTCTTAGTTCTTTTGTTGAAAGTTGCATCATGAAATACTACCGAAGTCTGAAAGAGGCATCAATCTCACAAGATTGGTATCGAGAACTTTCTGAGATATAACCTTAAAATGGAATGTTGCAAAGATCTGAAGTGGAAAGGGGGATGACTTTCGTCGAAGTTTTAGGAGACTACAGTACTTGCCTGTTTTGAAAAATTACAAAGATTTAAAGATATTGTAAAATCTACAATCACTTTACAGTATGCTTCTTTCGTGTTAAAAGAGAAAGGAATATTTTAACCTTTTTTAGGATATTCCAAACTTGCTCAAATAATGGTTTGCATTCTTGGACTGGTGCTTTATCAAGCGGGCTTAACTGTAACCATTTTAAACATGTAAAGTATATATTGACAGGCAGGTACAGTACTGGAGTTTTTTTAGTTTAACAGTCAATTTTGGGTTATCTATTTAAGAACGTGTTATTTTTCTGTAAATGAGCTAAACACCATGAGTCAAAGGCCACGTGACTTAGGCAAAAAACGCTGAGTGGCAATCAAAAGAAGGCTATTGGAAACTAAGACAAAAAAGGCTTAGTTTCAAAAGAGGGCTATTTGAAGTAAGGCAAAAAAAGCTTAGCCAAGGAAGAGATAGTGTGTTTGATAAGTATTTTAACAGAGCTACCTCAGAACATGAAGAAAAAGCTTTAGAAGACCCACACCACAGCGAAAATTAACAACATAAGCAGCCAGACTGATGATGTTATGCCACATAGCCAAAGGGAAAGCTTATGCAAAGGAAGTGAAGTGAGTCATTTCAAAAGTGTTGAGTCTGACAAAGGAAGTTTGTCGTCTTGTGCATCTGTTGAGCCTTACAAGCACGAAAGTTCAAAATTTGCCAGAACCATTGGATGGAAAAACGATCCTGCCACTTGGTCAGGTGTCATGAATCGGAATGTTAGGGGCTACTTGATCCAAATAGGACCACCCACAATCAGAAACAGAATTTTATCCAGAAACAGGAGTGATACAAGTGTTTTAGTTTCTCTACATGATTACTCACTGCCAAATGGTGAAATAATATGTCACCCTTTTGAGTCTAACTTTTTTACGTCACTGACTTTTAGTTCTATCGTTATGACTTGACACCCCCTAAAAAATGAAGAAATGTGTGCACACACAGCTCAATGGGGCCCTGAAAAAATACTTGCAATTGGGCCCTGCACTTGCTAAAGCCGGTCCTGTCCATGTTTGTATATTTAAAACAAAACTATGCCATGAGTTTGCATTCAATTTATCAAGAAAATCTCATGAAACCAATTATCTAACAATTAGCAGTTATTATCCGGTTAGTTAAAATAAAAAAATATCTGGATATATCTGTTTACGTTATCAGACAATAAAAATTATTGATATCCGAACCAACCTTTACCGCTGTACAGTATGTTCAACCCCATTTGGGGGTGCTATGTGCCTGGTGGAACACACACACAATGGTGGTACTCCATCATGGTCTGTATAATTCTACAGCGTTCTTTTATGCTTGTATATCATGATAACTGAAATTTTACTGGGTTCGTGAGAAATGTTTAAAAAAAAAAAAAAAAACTAGCCATAGTGGGTAAAGCAATTTGTTGCTGAGACCACAGTCACAGGACTTCACATAGCTTTTGAATGCACTTAGCAAGCAGTGATGATGAAAACTCTAAACAATGTTGATAACTAGCTAATTAGGTATTTTTATTTTGCCGACGGTGGCAAAACTCCGCTGGAAATATTTTGCCATTTGAATCTCTTTGAACCATACCCACTTTTGTCCAGATATAACGCTGAGTTCGTGATTGAATAAGTTTCAGAGATATCACATTCTAGGCTTGAATATAATGCAGACCAAGGGTGGCCAACTTGTCTTCGACTGGGATCAACTAGAAAATTTCTCAATAACTCGCAATTGACCGGTCGGTAATAAAGTCACAAGCACTATAGCAAATGAATGTCATGAAATGCAACATTTCTCTTGTAAATGAATTTTTATTTTTATTTACCACACATTTAATTACATACAATCGAAAGCTGTATTTTCATGTTTCGGTTATTGTAGTATTTCACGATATCACAGTAGTACTTTCTGGAATATTGATTGAAAAATGTTCTTCTTACGTATATTGTCAGTTCAATGCAAATTCAGGCGCGATCGACCAACTTATACAAGGTGATCAACATGCTGGCCACCCTTGTGAGTGATGTAGACTAAGCCACTTGTATGAAATTCTGAAGGAAGCAAAGATGAGCGGACTGTGATTTTTTAGTCCAGTCCTGAACTGCCAAATTTACATCCGATCCAGTCCTGCTCCGCTCATGTGAAACCATGTTTTAATTTTGCCTCATGTGGCAAAAGCACTTTGTGCTATTTTGCCTTCAGTCAAATACAATTGTTTGAAGACAAAATAGTTCCAGCAGTGCTTTTGCCTCATGAGGTAAAATAGACACAGCCTTTCGCCATTTCCAAAATTTCACAAGACAGTGTCTATTTTGCCATAAGAAGCAAACACACTGCTAGAGTTATATTGCCATTGGGCAAACCCGATTGGTCAAGTGCCAAGAAGGATGATACAGTAGGTTACACTTGGATTAGTGTATGGTCTTATTAATCATATAACTAAAAACTCTAAACTCAGCCCGAAACCCAAAACCGGTGCACTGTAAAAGGCTGAGCTCCGTAAAGAAGGGGGCTTGGTTGCGGAGGTTTGATGACATAACTGGAGTCGCTAAAACCGATATTTTGCGTTGAGCAATGAAAACGAAACGGTAGTAAAAATATATTTACTGCAAAAGGTTATATTACACTGCGACAAAAAAGTCTATTTTGAAGTGTGATAATTTTGGGTTATCTAAGTTTCACAACGGTTCGGGGACAACAAAATAGGTTTCAACACCATCGTCATTCTGGCAGAATACGCAGCACCGAAAACAACACGCAGTGTATCTCACGAAAAAACGAAAATACCAATGATGAGCCTGAAATAATTGTTCATATTATTTCACATGTACAAGTGTCGCAGATTCCGAAAATCAAATCAAATAGGGCACCGGAACTTGGAACCCCAACAGAACGACAACATTCCAAGGCTGGTCGGCGAAACGTCACTCAAACAAGAAAAACTTAAAAAGCTATCAAAATCAACGAAATGCTATATTCATTTTCAAAACTTTCCGGAATCATCGGCAAAAAATTTTAATGTTGATTCACATCTACAAATGTCGCAGATTCAGAAAATCAAATCAAAAAAGGTCACCGGAACTTGGAATCCCAGCAGAATGACAACATTTCAAGGTCAGTCGGCGAAACGCCACTCAAACAAGAAAAACTTCAAAAGCGATAAAAATCAACCAAATGCTATATTCATTTTCATAACTTTCCGGAATCATCGGCAAAAAATTTCAACCTTGTTTCACATCTACAAGTGTCGCAGATTCCGAAAATCAAATCAAAATAGGACACCGGAACTTGGAATCCCAGCAGAATGACAACATTCCAAGGTCAGTCGGCGAAACGTCACTCAAACATGAAAAACTTCAAAAGCTGTCAAAATCAACGAAATGCTATATTCATTTTCATAACTTTCCAGAATCATCGGCAAACAATTTTGATGTTGATTCACATCTACAAGTGTCCCAGATTCCGAAAATCAAATCAAATAGGGCACCGGAACTTGGAATCCCAGCAGAATGACAACATTCCAAGGCCAGTCGGCGAAACGTCACTCAAACAAGAAAAACTTCAAAAGCAATCAAAATCAACCAAATGCTATATTCATTTTCATAACTTTCCGAAATCATCGGCAAAAAAAATTAACCTTGTTTCACATCTACAAGTGACGCAGATTCAGAAAATCAAATCAAAATAGGGCAGCGGAACTTGCAATCCCAACAGAATGACAACATTTCAAGGTCAGTCGGGAAACGCCACTCAAACAAGAAAAACTTCAAAATCGGTCAAAATCAACGAAATGCTATATTCATTTTCAAAACTTTCCGCAATCATCGGCAAAATATTTTAATGTTGTTTCACATCTACAAATGTCGCAGATTCAGAAAATCAAATCAAAAAAGGTCACCGGAACTTGGAATCCCAGCAGAATGACAACATTTCAAGGTCAGTCGGCGAAACGCCACTCAAACAAGAAAAACTTCAAAAGCGATAAAAATCAACCAAATGCTATATTCATTTTCATAACTTTCCGGAATCATCGGCAAAAAATTTCAACCTTGTTTCACATCTACAAGTGTCGCAGATTCCGAAAATCAAATCAAAATAGGACACCGGAGCTTGGAATCCCAGCAGAATGACAACATTTCAAGGTCAGTCGGCGAAACGCCACTCAAACAAGAAAAACTTCAAAAGCGATAAAAATCAACCAAATGCTATATTCATTTTCATAACTTTCCGGAATCA
>Ga0210059_1002849_pt1 | contig 27369 bp, 25 predicted proteins | sample Ectturendosymbi2_FD_188042 | JGI IMG/M metagenome (GOLD analysis project Ga0210059, IMG submission 188042) | Ecteinascidia turbinata endosymbiont from Florida, USA - Sample 2 (SPAdes) (version 2) | ecosystem: Host-associated > Tunicates > Ascidians > Unclassified | place: Key West, Florida... | reverse complement strand
TCCAAATTACTCGCTGCCACATGGATCGATATTGTCAAAAGACAATTTATTGCTTTGCTCGATCCTAAGGCGAATCCCTGTCACTCTACCCCGTAAAACCAGAGTAAGACGAATCTCTGTCACTCTGTATCACAAAACGGTTTGTTCGGGACACCCCTTAACAAACAGTTTTATAAATGGGCTTGTCAAATCTCTGTTACTATGAATCATAAGTTCTAGAAAACATCCTTGGACATATCTTAGAACGTTTTGTACTGATGAACTCTGTCATTTTGTACAATAAATTAACTTTGGCAGAATGAAGTTCTGTCACAATAAATGAAAACATTAGAATGATAAAACTACTTACTGTTAAAACAAGCTATCACTAGGATTAAAGACTTGCAAATCAATAGGCTCTGTTTACCTGACACACCAGGAAACAGCTGAGGTATTAAGATACTGACTCATAATTTCATGACTGAGGCAAACACTTTTAAACAGGAAATGCTAACCATGGTCAGGCGATTTAATATAAGCTCTACTTCCACCAGAGATAAGCAATCTAAATAGATAACCGCTATAACGGTTTAAAACTGTGCTGCTAATTACAGATACACCTTAGAAAAAGCACTTTGTGTCTGTAAGATTCGAGAGAACTTGTGTGAACTGTAAAAGATTCTAAAATTAGTGAGTGTTCTTATTTAACAATGCGACAATGATATATTAAACAATAAAACAAATTTGAACAACCTTTATTTGTATTGAGTGATTATAACTTAGAGTAGGGAGGTGTCAGAAGCAATAGTGGAATCAAACAGGCATCGACCTGCGAATATTTCCCTTGACTTAACTGCTAGATCGAACCCATGCATTAGCAATAGTTAAGTCTAAAGCATGCGGATTGTAAAGTTTCATTAGAGACCTAACAACCACGTGTACACTCGTGTGAAATCGAGTGCAAGAAATATTTACCATGGGTGGCTTTCCTGTTTAAGTGAATGTGAACTGAAGTAACTGAGAAAAAGTAATTGTCAAAGGTTTGTGGCAGCTTGCCATTGTGCAAACAATGCATCATTTTAGAAATTTCAAGGTGATAAATATCATTTATTTTCAACAGGTGGTAAAGTGGAGTTACATGTGATCTGTAAGAGGCAAAATTCATGGCTCAAATAAGTTTAATATGCAGGACATATTAAATGATTTAGAGTAGTTTTTGGCACTGATCCCAATGCACCAAATGCGTATTGAAGGTGGCTATAAACTAAACAACAGTAAACTGACTTCAGCACAGGAGTCAGATAGTGTCTGGTCATGTAAAAAATTCCAAGGCCTCGTGCTAATTTATCTTCTAGGTTAGTCATGTGTTGGTACCAAGACAATTTATCGTCTAGAATTACTCCTAAATATTTTGTACAATTAGTTTGAGCAATTTGATTGTTGCCAATATTAATTAAAAATGATGTTACTGGTTTTGGGTCACATTTAATTATCACGAAGGTGTTTTTTTTATAGTTCATAGAGTTTGTTAATTCTCATCCAGTTATCTATCTTTTGCAGTTCTGCATTTGCTAGTGTGTTCAAATGTTGTGGGTTGTTGCTTGAGATAGTTAGGAGGGTGTCGTCTGCAAACATGGTTGTTCTAAATCTCGAAACTTTGGGTAAATCATTAATATATAAGACTAATAATAGAGGTCCAAGTGTTGAACCTTGAGGCACTCCGCGGTTTATATTTTGAACAAGTCAAGTCATGTTTGCGCTGTAAGTACTCAGCAGTACAACACATTTCAATCGACAAAGCTTGAAACAAACAGCACAGGTTGAGCGAAAGACGGCTAGGGATTACTTGTGCACATTTTAAGCATTCAGGATAGATGCCTGATTTTACACATCTGTAAAAGAGCTGTGCTAAAAATGGCGATAAAATCTGTTTACATATTTTGAGAATGTGTATAGGGTTGTCATTCATTCTTATATTTTTAGATACTAGGATTGTCGATAATTAATTTTACCTCTTCACGGGGTGCCTCATGAAGAACAAATGGCCTCTGGGGTCCATGGCATGAGACCGGGTATTGCTTATTAGCGGGCGAAATTATAGCAGTTGCCAACTGATTGCCAATAGATACAAAATAATCATTAAAGATATTTGACGTGTGGGTAGGGTCGTTGGTAGGTTGTTGGTTTACAGGGTTTATCAATTCATCTGGGGACGTTACACCTTTTTCCTTGCCTTTAATAAGAGAATTTGTTAGTTTCCATGGTTTTAGGGGATTATGACTGTTGGAAGATAATTGTGATTGGTAGTAGTTTCTTTTACTCATTTCCATGATATGATTTAGCTTATTTCTGTATTTCTTATAATGATTATGAGCTCTTGTGTTTAAGAATCTGGTTCGAACCAGAGTTCTATACACTTTGTTTTTATTCTTGATTGATTTGTAAAGACCAGTTGTTATCCATGGTTTTTGAGAGAGTTTCTTTTTTGATCTAGAGAGTTTTTTAGTGGAGCCTGTTGGTTGAGGCTGTCACCCAAAACTTTTAAGGCTTGATTAAGATCCTTACTGGGGTCACCCTCAGTTTGAGGTAAATGTTGAAAGTCATGACTAATTGTCTCAAGGAACATTTCAGAATCAAAGTTAGTAAAGTCACGCTTTATGATAGGTTTCTTGTCGTGTATTTAGCAGTATTTGTTTTGATTAGCAAAAAAATCGGTAAATGGTCTGACAAGTCATTGGTAAGTATTTCAGGGATTACTTTTTCCAAATCAAAAGTAATGTAGAAGTGATCAATGAGTGATGCACTAGTTGCTGTTACCCTAGTTGGCCTGGTTATTATTTGTTGACAATTGTAATTTTCATAAGTTTCAATATATTTATGTACACTTGATGAGCTTGTGCGTTGTAGCAGATTTATGTTAATATCTCCACAAATAATATATGGCAGCATTTTGCCACTTAGATAGTGTAAAATAGCACTAACAGCATCATTAAAATCTTTACAGTCATATTTAGGGCGTCTATAAATGACCCCAAGAATACATTGCCTGCCACCAATATTAGTTTCAACCTACAAGCTTTCAGCATCTTTCAAATTATTGCATATATCACTTCGCCTTTGAAATGATAAGTTATCTTTTATATATATTCCAACACCACCAGCTTTTTGGTCAGAATCAGCATATACAAAATTATATCCACAGATTTTTCTTTGAAAGAAAGGGGTTTGTTTTTTGTTAATTTTTGTTTCAGAGACAACTATTACCTCTGGAATTTTTTCATGTCAGAGATAAAGTTTACAAGTTTATCCAAGTTTTTTTTCAAGCTTCTAATATTAACATGAGCTATGCAAGCTGGGGTAACTGTTTTGCTAGTTAAGAGAGAGTTGAATATGTGAAGGTCAAAAAATTTACACTCAGAGTCACTTGGGTCAGAAAGTAATGGCAAGGAGTTATAGGTAATATCTGATATACTATGATCACAGTCTAAGTTAACAGGCAAGGAGTCTGAAATACACATATGGCAAAAGTAAGGCATACTACTTGAATACAATGCATCAAACTGAGAATCAGTCAAGTTTGAACATTTTAAGTGTAACCATTTTTTGCATATATCACAGAAGATTGCAGTGTTGCAGTTGACTCGCCTTGAAATACTGAGGCAAACACAAGAGAAAGATGGAAATTGGTGGCATTAACTGACAAGAAAGCAACCAGCAGCAATGGAGCTCCCTCGACGAGTTCACTCTACTACTACTAGGTTGCACTATCATTATATGGGATGAGTGAACTACGATAATTCGCTTGTGGTGACTATCACAGTGACTTGTTACTTATGGGCACCATCTAGCGGTGGCCATTTAGTTGCATGTGGTGCCGTCTCCAGGCCGCCACAGCAGGAACAGCATAACTAAAACGTCTACTGCATTTTCTACAAGAATCTGCCAAATCCATTTTATCATGTTATGAAAGTTCAAACAGAGATAATTGCTGCACCTAGCTAATGGTTAATGATTTTATATCTAACCAAGTAACTTTCTTTTGTTATGGCAATGGTGTTGCTGTTCTCATTCCATCGTAGATAGGTGGTTCCATTCCTTGTCCAGATATATTTCAAGTTACTGACTGTACAACAAGCATTTATTGAAGCGTTGGCGGTTTGTCCTGGTGAGACTCTCATAAATGAAGATACACTCCTGTGGATGAGTTTTGTTGTATTCCTTTAGCCGGTGTCGATGGCTGGAGATCTCATCTCGGATTCGTCTCGAGCAGAATCTTGCGATGATAGTAGGTCGTGGATTGCTGTCAGACTTCCCAGAAAGTCGATGTGAAACAATGATGTCTTTCACAGAAAGGTCCACCTCTATAAGCTTTGAGACACTGGTAATGAGCTTATTAGTGTTCTCATTTTCAGACCAGGCCAGACCTTGAAATTCAAGGCACTCCCGTCGCCCATACTGCTCAAGATCATTCAAAGCTTCTTGGCTCTGACAGGAAGCATCCTCGAGTTTTTTAACACGGTCTTTCAGGTCCTGGTTTTCGGAGCGGAGAGCCTTTACCTCTTCAGTAGAAGATTGAAGTGTACACTTCATATCTTCGTACTCTTCCGACAAAATCTGCTGGCTTTTATAAAGCTCTCTCATTTCCATGATGAGTTCAATAAGAGCGCTGCTGCTCTTGTCAAGAGTTTCCATGACTGTGTTAAGTTTTCCAGCCAATTCATTCACATCTTGCTTGGTGGCCACAGCAGAAGATGTGCTTCGCGTTTCCACAGCCATTATTAACAGTATAACAAATAACACACTTTATCAAATTTAAATTACACTTATTCAAATTGCATTTGATGAACTTTGTTGAACTGGATTGGTCAAATTAATCAACATAAATCAGGCTTTGTTGAACTGGATAACTATAACATAAATTAGGCTTTATTGAACTGGATGAATATATTTTTTTTAACTATAACCACTTAAAAACATGGGACTTAGTCTTAGACCTCAATTATGTTTCTTTTGCTGACCTTAACCCGACACAAGTAGGTAGGAACTGTAGGTTCAAGGACTGCTGGAATTTTTCTATTTCTTTGTTTGTTTATTATATTCACCGCTGGAAAAATACCCATTTTATCATTCAAGCGTATCATAAATGCCCCACATCACAAGCACTCTTCCAGGCCTTTGGCCCGTTCAGCTAAAGCCCTTTGCCCCTTTGCCAGTTTCCCTCATGTCCCCAGTTTGCCTCTCTGTTCCCATCCTCCTAGGGCCCTTCATGCTCGAAAGCCATAAGTTAAGGAATTTATTTTGTCAGGTTGACTTATTATCTTGTCATCATTGGCAGAGAGAGCTATTTTATTGACAGTTTCTGTGAACAGTTCATGTTCTCTTGAACGAATGACATTCATCTTTTGATGTTCTTCTTTTCCAGTGAACAAGCATCGCTTGTAATCCTCAAGATATATTGATTTTGAAATGATGGGTTTCTTTTCCCCTTGCATCATTTTTCCTCTTCTCCATCTTTTTTGAAAGCATACAATTTTGCTCGAAGTCCACAAAATTCTGAGATGGGTTCCTGCCACATTCATCCTTGAACTTGCCTCAGAATTCCTGAAGAATGGTTTAGTGGAAAATTCGAGGTGTTAAATCTTTCCCGAACATCTTCTCTGATGTCTTTGTAAAAATCTTCCGTTTTTACTTTACACATTAGTGAATCTGTATCAGTCATCAGAAGTTTACAGTCGTCTCCGTATTTAACTTTCATGTAATTATAATGAAATTCATACATGTGAGTCTTTGAGATATCGAGAATTGACATTCCGAGAAAAACTGGCTTGTTGAAAACAAGTTCCGTTTTCTTCATATGAACGGCGATGAGATCTTCACTGAATATTGTAGTTCGTTTATAATTTGGTTTCGGAACCAGCTTTTCCGCAGACTTTTCACTTGTTCGAAGTCTGACATCAACACGATTTCGGATATTTTCCATAGTTTTTCCAAATAATGAATTGTACATCAATTTAAAAAAATCTTTTTCGAAATCGTTTGTTGCCTTTGTTCGTAATTTTGTTCGTCAACTCGATGTATGGTTTCAACCAAGCTTCTTTGTTGAATGAACTCCACGGAGGATTTTCGTAAGTTTCAAACCTATCTCAAGATACTGTTTGAGATTGCCATGATGGAGAACATAGTTCTTCATATCACTTGGAGTTGGAATCAACTTCTCGACTTTATTCACAACAACTCTCTCTGGTACAAGTGGGAGATCATTATGCAAATTATGAAGTTCTTTCGGATACTCCAAATCAACCTCAAGAATGCAACCTTTCCCATCCTCATCTGAAAATTTTCTCCAATCTGACAGGTCATTTTCAGTCATCCACTCGAAGTTGTTGAGAGGAAGTGTTTGCAACATCGCCCAACCATACAAGTTGTTGGCGTCCAAATACTGAATAAACTTTGATTCTTGAGTTGGATCAAAATTTTTCATATACTTGTTATTAGCTTTGGAATATCGTGTTGGAATCAGTGGTGCGTTAGAAGCAGTCTTATTTTTGTCGAATTCTCTGAAACAACAATCTGAGTTGAAGTTTTCGGCTCAGTGTTTTGAACAATTTTTTCAAGAAGTTCTGTTTCGCCCATTTATTCTATGATATAAAAGTCGTCAAATCCCGACCTGAACTTCCCAGAGTTCTTTGGTGAGGTCAAATCAATCACAACAAAATTGTGTGGCTTCGACTATGCCGTTTTGCAAAGTTTTTTGAACTGTTCCTTCTTCATGTCTTGAGACACGTGGTCGTTAAAAATGTGATCAATATTTTTCTGGTCTTGAGGAAACAGACAAAAGAAATTTTCATTTTCTCGAATTGCTTGACAAGGCAATTTGAAATAATTTTGACTCAAATACAAACAATTACAATTTGAATGCCTTGCACGAACGTAATAGGCTTCACACTTGTTTTGTTTTTGAAGCAAGAGGTCATCAAATATCATCAGATTTTTATGCTCAGGGGAGATTTCTTTTGGGTCTGGAACATCATCAGCTGATTCGTAAAAATTGCACTCAGTTGGCTCTTTGGAACGAGTCTTTTAATTTTTTGCCAACTCTTCAATCAGCTGCTTTGGTGAAATTTGTTCTCGCAATATTTCATCACAGTTTTCAAAGATATTCATGATAATCTCCTTTGGAAGTTGTTCTTCAAAACACTTTCTAAAAATTTTATACTCTGGTTGAAACAAACTTTTTCCAAAATCTGACAATTTCGAATAGTCCAACCAGCCAGGTCTGAGAAGAAGGTTCAGCAACAATGTAGTCTTACCACAGACTGATTTGCCCACAATCAAACCTCGCAGACTCTTTGGTAAAAGAGGGTGATTGTTTTTATTTGCTATGTGTTCATTCCATGAAAGGTTTTTAATTTTCATTTATTTTAGGCATTTAATAAATGAATCAAATATATTGTGTCAAATGTCAAAAGTTTATGGAAACGAGAGACGTGAAACAGAAAACAACAAAAAACAACCGTCAAATGCTTCAAGGCATCTGTGTTGTTTGTGGAACGAAAAAGTTAAAATTTATAAGCGCAAGTGGAAAAGGGTTATCAATGACACAATTTATTCTTTACCATGTGAAATGCATATGCCTGGACATAATTTCACCGGACCTGGCACAAAATTGAACAAACGACTAAATGAGTATATGACTCCAAAGGCATGGTCAAAACCTATCAACAGAGTCGACAAGGCAGCTTATCACCATGACATTTGTCATGTTAAAAACAAAGACACAACAACTCGTAACGAAGTTTGCGACAAAAAGATGTTGACAGAGCTTAATGGTATTTATAACCCCACACTTCGAGAAAGGATGGAAAGAGGTGTTGTTTCTAAGATTATTGGGACGAAAAAGCGCTTTGGATGGGGTTTAAAAAAAACGAGAACAGCGAGAGCGTCAATTGGAGTTCGCAATTAGCTGATGAACTTCACAAACCCATCATCAAAAATTATCCAAAACTAAAAGTGTATGTGAATGGCATTTATAAAACCTGGGCTGCAGACCTCGTTGAAATGCAAGCATTTTCAAAGTTCAACCGTGGGTTCAGGTATCTTCTCACAGTGATTGACGTGTTTTCAAAATATGGTTGGATGCTTCCGCTTAAAGACAAAACTGGAAAATCTGTCACAGACGCATTCAAGGAGATTTTCAAAAAATCAAAGCGAAAACCAGAAAAGATTTGGACAGACAAAGGCCGAGAGTTTTGCAACAAATATGTGAATGAGTTGGGCGTTGAACTTTGCTCTACTGAAAATGAGAAATCGTCAGTGGTCGAAAGTTGGAACTGCATGATGAAAGAAAAAATGTTCAAGTATTTCACGACAAACAACACCAACAAATATATTGACATTCTTGATGACATTGTTGAGAGATATAACAACACGCAGGGGCAGAGCTAGGGGGGTGCCAGGGGAGCCACTGCCCCCCAAAATTTTGCCTGGCCCCCCCAGTGGCCCCCCAAAATTTTCTGCGTGACGTCATGCCACTGCATTGAAATTATTTAAAGGTATAAAACACAGACCATTGACAGCTCCCCTTGTTGCAAAACTGGCCCCTCCAGTAGCCCCCCCAAATTAAAATGTCTGGCTCTGCCCCTGACAACATGAGACACTCTAGCATAAAAATGACACCTGTTGAGGCGAGGAAGAAAGAGAATGAAGTGAGAGTTTACAGAAACTTCTATCCAGACTTAACTAGACGACCCATTAGAGCAAAATTCAAAAGTTGTGATAAAGTCCGAATTCAAAAGAAGAAAGGACTCTTTGAGAAAGGGTTAACCCCAAACTGGACAGAAGAAGTGTTCACCGTTTCAAAAATTCAAAGAACCAACCCACTTACTTATAAAATAACTGACTACAATGATGAAGAAATCCAAGGGACTTTCTACGAGCAAGAGCTTCAGAAGACATCACAAGATGTTTACAGAATTGAGAAGATTGTGAAGAAAGGCAAAACAAGGTCATTGGTGAAATGGAAGGGCTATCCAGAAAGTTTCAACTCTTGGCTTGACAACAAAGATCTTATTAAAATTAAATAAATGCCAAATGAAAAACAAATCCTTGGAATCAAAAGCTCAACAGTCAGTGCGTTTTTGAACAACAAACTCACACCAGAGCAAGTTAAAGAATTGCAAAAATTTTGAACCTTGATACAAAGCTATATGAAAAAGTATTCATTTATCGAGGCTAGGCCCAAAATAAGTCCAAAAATTTCCAAAGCATGTCCAAAAAAATTGAACATGCAATAAATGAGCTTCTTAAAAATTAAAGATCCGTCAAAACGTGACAAACTTGTTGCTGAATATCTCAAAACCAAGAAAAAAATTCAAGATTTTCGCTCAGAACGATTGGGTGAGCAATCAACGTATGAAGATTTTGGAAAAATCTTCAAGCCAATAACTGAACAACAACAAAAGTCGTCAGAAGATATTATTTCCAAACTTGAACCTCCTCAGGAAGCAATCGAAAATTCACCAGCACTGCAAGCATTGCCTTGGGGATCACAGGCTGAAGCACTTCCTCAACCTATTACTCTTCCAATTAATATAGGACCAAATATTGGAAAATATCTGATTAAATAATATGGTAAGGATTTTGGTGATAAAACATTTGGGTTTAAAAACAAAGGCATAGAGTTTTTTATTGGAAATTCAAGGGTAAAATTAGAAGGAGTAAATTTAGAAATTGGTAATAAAATTTACAGAGGAATACCAGGTATTTTGGAGTTAATTTTAATGGAAAAAACAAACGACAAAAAAATTACAAAAGAAGACAAAGACAACTATTTGGAAATACTAAAAAAAAACAGGTGCGACGGTTAAATTGAATAAAAAAGGAGGACTAACTGCATATACGCCTAGAAGTGAAAAATATAGAAAAAGCATAATGCCATTGTGCAAAGAAAAAAAGCGTCAAATACAAGAAGAACTTGAAACTTTTGGTCAAGGCTATCTCCCATCTGACCCAAACGCCTTGTGTGAACGGTTGGAATTGATGATGGCTTCGAAACAGGCAGGAAACACAGGTCTTCGAAACGAAAACGTCAGCATCTGTGATGAACTTTTGAGGCAAAAAATTTTGTCTCGTGATGCTTACAAAAACTTAACGCTAGCATTAAATAAAGATGTTAATTATAAAACGTGGATATCAAAGAAAGTATCAAGTCGGTGGCTCTGGGATTTTTTCAAAGCTCAAAGACTTTTTGTCAGGATTCATCAGTAAAAATCAAGTTGTCGACACCGCTTTGAACATTGCTCGAAGTGCTGGGCAAAAGGTTGGACAAAAAGCTATTGATTTTGGGAGTTCAAAGTTGACTCCCAAATCACACCAAATTTTATCAAAACTTGTGTCTTCAACACCTCCTGCACCTCAAGGAGCAACACCACAGAAGGAACAGCAGGTGACACCAAATTTGAACAACTTGATAGCTGGGTCGGGGCAGCGCGCAAATCAAGATTCAAGACATTGTCAGACGGTTAAACAAATAATACATATAATAAATGAACAATTCTGAACAAATAGTGATTGTTTTTGAAATTGTTGAAGGCGAAATCGTTGAACGAAAAAGAGAAATTGAAGAACTCAAAAATTTCAACAGTTATTGATTTTTAACTAAGTAGGGAAATACCTGATTAAAGTGAAAACAAAAAAACGTCTGTATAAATGGACATTCTTAACATTACCGAAAAACCTGAAATTGGTCAATCGATCGAAGAATACGAATATCACAGTTACGAACCAATCACCGGCACTGACCTGAACAGGCCTGGGGAAATTAGGATTAATATTGAAACGCAAGACTTGTTCTCTCATCCGAGTGAAAGTTATCTGGTTTTCGACGGTAAGCTGGTGAAAAACGCTGAGGACGCTGTTTATGGCAATGATCACGTCATGACGCTAACAAACAATGCTATGATGCATCTGTTCAGCAACATAAAATATCAACTTTCAGGACATGAGATTGAAAATCTGTTTCACCCTGGGCAGGCAACAACAATGCTCAGGCTGTTGAAATTCCAGATGATTTTCAAAAAAGCACAGGCCTGAACCAATTGTGGATGAAAGATTCACACACAACAGCACATCTTCAAAATAGCATCGGATTTGCAGCTCGTCAGGGTTATATTATTCAAAAGCCAGACCCAAAAGGCACATTTTCATTCAAAGTTCCACTGAAACACATTTTTGGGTCCTGTAATGACTATGAGAAAGTCGTTTACGGTTTTAAATATCAACTAACTCTTGTAAGAAAGGGTGATAATGACGCGATTTTCAAGACTGGAGCAGTGGCAGCAGGTCCTGAAAACAATCCCACAGCAATTGCAGAACCTGATGATGGAAAGATTCTTATGACAAAACTGTCTTGGTATATGCCACATGTTACTCCAAATTTGCGCAAGAAAACTTGCACTCTACAAAACAATTGAATCAAAATCAAGTCCCCCAGTCGGTTACCGAATGCTTCAATGCGACTCGATCCCAGTCCGCAAAGGAGAAATTTTACCTGGCGATTGTCGGTGAAATCAGCCCTGGAGAAACCTCGCTGGATAATCGTGGCGTTTCAGACAGACAAATCTGGAGACCAACAACGCAACCCATCAATTTTTGATCACTGTAATCTCACCAAAATGTTTGTTATGTTGAACTCTCGAAGGTATCCTGAGATTGACTATGACGACAAGAACTTAACTCAGCAAAAATTTTGAAGGGTTTATGGAGATGCTGCAGCATTCCGAACAAAGTTTTACAATGTTGAAGAGTTGATTTCTTCTCCAAATATAACCCCATCAGATTACAAGGAATTGTCCCCATGGTTTGTCTTTGACGTGACAAAACAGAGTGAAAAACTCAAAAACTAGGTGACTGACATTCAGATAAAGGCTCAATTTTCAGCAAACTTAGCAGCAAACACAGAAGCTTTCGCCGTTGTCATCAGTGATAAAAGTTTGACTTTTCAGAGTGATGGGCAGAAGATGCATGTTGAATATTAAGTTAAACAAAATTATCATAATATAAATGAAAATCTCGAGACAAATGATGATTTCAGCATTGAAAGAAAATACCAGAGGGCTCACTCATATGAATCGGAAACAAATGTGGAAAATCATAGAAGAAAAAGGGTTGACCGACAAAGTTTTTGAACTTGAAAAAAGTGTGAAACGAAAACCTGGTTCTGGAAGAATTGCTAGAAATTCAGTTGAGGTTGTTGACCTTGACACAAATGAAACAAAATATTTCCCAAGTTTATCAGAAGCTTCCAAGTACTTTGGGAAAACAAAAATTTATTTCATATGCAACAATGGAAGAGTTTGGGAGAATAAAAAAGTTACAATAATTAATCATTAATTTGTTATTTCCACAAGAATTCTCACCCCCATTATTGACAGAGAAAATGTTTTTGTTTATTTTGATAAATTTCTTTAAGTTAAACAATAATTTTACCTTACAATAAATGGTTACTTTAAAATATTTGAAATATGTTGCAAAACGGAAAAATATTCGAGGTTATTCAAAACTTTAAAAAGAAGATCTGAAGACGCTTCTGAGAAGTCGTCTTCCAAGGATGGTTTATGAAGAAATCATGGGAAGTGGAACCACAAGAAGTATGCTTGACGATGACATTCCAGAAATGAGTCAACAACCACTTCAACCAACACAATATCTTCCCCCACCAAAAAAAGAAAGGGTAACACAAAAACTGAGAGGGGTAACACAAAAACTGAGAAGATGGCTTGATTGGTTGACAAGGTTTGTTCCTGAACCTGTGAAAAGACCAATCAACAGTGCTTTTGATACCTTGAAGAAAAAAGTCATGAGTTTGTTTCCGAAACAACAATTAAAGTTTGAAGAAAGTAAAAAATCAGCTTTGAAAGGATTCACAACACACCACACAATCAAAGCACCAAAAAATCTTTTGATCCCAAGATGTTTTTGTCGGTGGTCAAACAAAAACCTTTAGAAAAATTCAAACCACAGACAAAGGTAAGACTTGTTCTGAAAGCAAGGATAGAAAAAGTTTCACCGACAGACGGGAGTTCAATTGTCGAAGTTCGTAATTTCCAATCCAAAACGGTGATTGTCTTAGAATCTACCAACTTGAACAAATTGTGGATAGAAATGGTTGAACAAATTTTAGAAAACATATCAGTTTTTCAAATGAACGGGCCTGGCTGCACATTTCACTCGATTGTGAGTCTTGATATTCACACTGAGAAGTATAAGCCTTTGAAAGGTGGTTCGTGGGCTCCGACTCCAAAATTTCTTGCAAATAAAAAAGCTCTGTAAACATGAAGTTTCAAAGTGAAAAGAAAAACAAAGAGGACAATCAATGCTTTAAATGGAGTATTGTAAGAGCTTTGAATCTTGTAAAAATTCATCCTGAACAAATAACAAAGCAGTTGGAGGAACAAGCAAAAGCACTCAATTTTGATGGAATAGCATTTCCAGTGAGTTGGAAAGGGATTGGTAAATTTGAAAAACAAAATCCAAAAATATCGGTGAATGTTCTCGGTTATGAAGAAAAAATAGTCATCCTTTGAGGATTTCAGAGATGACTGAAAGAGAACGTGAGGTAAATCTTCCCTTGCTTGATGACAAACATTACGTCTTAATTAATGATTTATCAAAACTTTCGACGAGTCAAATGACAAATCATGAAGAAAAAAGGTTTTTGTGTTTGAGATGTTTGCCTTCTTTCATAAAGAAGGAAGTGTTAGACAGACATCGAGAATATTGTGGGAAACATGACTTTGTGAGAATTACGATGCCTGAAAAAGGTTAGTAGAGGGCAACTGTATTTTCTAGGACTGCTTGGACTATTTCTATTTCTTTGTTTGTTTATTATATTCACCGCTGGAAAAATGCCTATTTTATCAGTCAAGCGTCTCATCAAAACGCCCCTAACTTCACAAGCACTCTTCCAGGTCTTTGGCCCGTTCAACTGAAGCCCTTTGCCCCTTTGCCAGTTTCCCTCATGTCCCCAGTTTGCCCCATTTTGCCAGGCCTCCTTAGGCCCTTCATGCTCGAAAGCCATAAGCTAGAGTTTGTATTTTGTCAGGCCTGATGATTCGTTTGTCGTCAGAACTTGATAGGGCTATTTTATTGTCAGTTTCTGTGAACAGTTCATGTTCTCGTGAACGAATGACATTCATCTTTCGATGTTCTTCTTTTCCAGTGAACAAGCATTGCTTGTAATCCTCAAGATGGATTGATTTTGAAACGACAGGTTTCTTTACCCCCTTGCATCATTTCTCCTCTCCTCCATCTTTTTTGAAAGCATACAATTTTGCTCGAAGTCCACAAAATTCTGAGATGATTTCCCCACCACATTCATCCTTGAACATGCCAGGAAGCTTTTTGTTCATTCTCAGAATTCCTGAAGAATGGTTTTGTGGAAAATTCGAGGTGTCAAATCTTTCCCGAACATCTTCTCTGATGTCTGTGTAAAAATCTTCCGTTTTTACTTCGTACATTAGTGAATCTGTATCAGTTATCAGAAGTGTACAGTTGTCTCCATATTTCACTTTCATGTAATTATAATGAAAGTCATACATGAGAGTCTTTGACAAATCCTGAATACTCATTCTAAGGTATACAGGTTTATTGAAAACCAATTCTGTCTTTTTCATGTGCACTGCGACAAGATTTTCATCATATGCAGTGCAATGACCAAAGTTTAGTTTTGCCACACATTTTTTCAAAGACTTTTAAAAAAAGGTATCTTGAGCATTATTGCAATTTTTTCAAAATCCTTAGTTTTGTGGGGACCCTCTATGTTTCCTAGCACCTCTTTTTCTCCTAAGTTTCCCCTCCCTTTGCCAGACCCCCTGTTGCATTGTAAGTCTGTGTCAAGTTTTTGTTCGAAAGTTGAAACCCCCCAATGCGCATGAGCTAAGGTACTTTACCGTCACGTCGCCATCGCCTATTCAGGTGGTTCGCCGAGTTGCTTGTTTCAGCTGATTGCCCCTGTCAGGCTTGTGATCGCTGAATAGAATTTTTTCAGGTTATTTACAGCCGTTATGTTACGTTTGACTGACTTTCTTAAGCTTTGCGTGCGAAGCCAAGTTTTGCCTCGATGCGCGTTTTTTCATTGTCAAAAGGCGCGGCGGTTGGGCGAACAACAGCCTCAGAGTTTCGTGCAGTTGATATCAGTCCGTAGAAGCTGCTAGGAACAGGCTTTTTAGTTTGTGTGATAAGGTTTGCATGTTTCTAACTTATCGTTTGAAAGATTATGCTCAGTTTCGGCGTAGGCTAAGGTTTGTGCTTGAAAGATTGTGCTCAGTTTCGGTTTAGGCTGCTTGTGTCTTAATATTAAAAAGTGTATAACTAATATTACGGAAAAGTTTTGTTGTTAGGTAAAACTTCGCCGCATTTAGCTACATCCGAAGTTCCTACGTGAGTTCGACCATAGACGTAGCAAGGACGGTATTCACAAATCTAAGTTTGCTTGACCTCACTATCAAAGACTTCTAATTCCCGGTATTTTAACATGAAAAACACGTATTGTTAATTCATGGTTTTTTTATTATAAATTTAAGTAATACAATAAGCATAACTCACCGAGTAAAGTGGTTTTCCAGCACTTCGACTCTCAGGCTGGAATTGACCACAGCAATACATTCATGTAAACCTCAAACGTTGACTAAATGCTATTACATTGAGATATTTTAATACATACAAAAGCTACACAAACGCTGCATGCTCAACTGTCTCTGAATCGTGACCGTTAATGCAAAGCTCATGTTAACCAACGCCCTTTTTCCTTTTGTCATTTTTATCGTGAAGAGTTCGCGCCGTTTTCATCACGCAATCTTACTTCCGAAATTCAGTTCTGTGGAACTACCACAGAGTATCGTATTAATACGAAAAGCTTAGTCACGGTGACTTTTCTACTTTTTTAAGTATCGAGTTGTCCCAAAGCGACAGGAGTCCCTTCTCCAACCATCTCCATGGTCCCGAGAACGGCGACCTGTCTCCTGGTCAACTTTCTTTTAAACAAGCCACCGTAATTCGTCTGAGGTTCAGACAGAATACCAGGTTGTTTAGTTTTGGCTTGGATCGGTCCTTAAGAGATCAAGCCAGGTGGCATTTCACCTAAGCGACCTCTTATTCTGGGCAGAGTACTACAGGACTGCACAAGACATCGGCCTTTTGACAATAGCAGTCAGGCAGCGGCGGCCAGTTTGGACTAGCCAAACTTGCACTGTACAAAGACAGTATCTCTCCCAGACAAGCCGTGGGGTTGAACTGAAGATCGACTATTATGTCTTACGTCTTCAATTCTGGCCTCTTGAATTAATAGGACTGGACGCTCTCGTAATGGAGACTTACTCTTCGTGGCCCATTTAGCTCTGGCCTGGCCTCTTGAGTTAATAGGACTGGACGCTCCCATAAGGAAGACTTACTCTTCGTGGCCCAGTTAACTCTGACCTATCCTGGAAAAGGAATCAGTCAAGACCATTTGACTCCTATCAAAAGGGCAAGGGCAAAGCATATGAACCCAGTTGACTTAACCATCACCCAAAGACACATAATATTTTAGTCCGGAGGCAGAGTCGATTTTACTTCAGAGGATGACAAGCTCGAGGCAGGGCAAACCAGAGAAGGAATTCACAAAAGCGAACTCTCGAGTGACCAAAAATCGGTCCTTTTATAGTCGAATTATCATGTGACCATCATGTGATCAGTCACAAGACATTTCTAATTTTAGTAACAATATTTAACTTTTCATGTGACTGTCATATGACTGATCACAAGACTTTTCTATTTTTAGTAACACTCAGGGGGCGTTTACCCATGATCTTCATTTATAACGAATTCGATTGGTTAATTTAGGGGGCGTATGCATCTTGCTGGTCCACAGACCTAGGACAGTACACAATATTTCATATCGTTGCGCAATAACGGAAATAACAATAACGTTTTTATTCAGGCTTTTTCTGAGCCTGGTCTTCTCTCTTCTCTGGGTAGGAAGAGAGAGTGAGTTTGCATTTTTGATTCTGTTCCTGAAATCACTCTCTCGAATGGTATTGAGTCTGATACGAGAGAATCACTTGTGTTCTTGATTTACAACAAAGAGCAGATTTCTCAAAGTGAGAGAGTGTTATTTTGCATTGTTGATGCTCAGCAAATGGGAATTTTGAGAAGAACATGTATAGACCGTAGAGTGTCTGCTACACTAATATATTTTATGTGCATTCAGAGTTATTCAATGTTTAGTAACAGATACTGAGTGTTCAGTAGTTGCAATTAATCTCTTTCCATCTTTGTGCTTTATTCATATCTGAAAGCAAAAAGATCGCACAGAGCTTCTCTTGTTCAATGTTTTAGAAATTGCCAGGCAATAGGTTTAAGACTGTGTTTCTATTTTAAGGTAAGCATAATCGCTTTTCTTTTTGTTTGTAATGGTTTGGTTGTTATTGTTTTGCTTGGATTTTGATTGATATGCTGTTACATAATCAATGTTCTTGAATTTACTAAGCAATGTGCTCTGTGTTAACCCTTTTCACCAACAAATGGTTAGATTGGTTCGAGCTGTTTACATCTGCAAAAAGGTGTTGAATTTAATTTATTTTCTTGTATTGTGCATTCAGAGTTATTCATTGCTTAGAGATTGAGTATCCATTATCTGTAGTTAACCTGTTTTTTCAAATCGGAAACCGAAAACATCACACAGAGCTTCTCTAGTTCAATGTTTCAGAATTTGCCAGGCAATAGGTTTAAACTTTGCTTCACTGAAGTCAACAAGCCCCAAAGTCCTTTATTCCTTCCCTCATATTCTTTGAAACCAATTATTAAATTATTTCCATCAAAATCTACATTTGTGTTTCTGAGGTAATATACACCATTTTCATATTTTATTCCAAAGGTTCTATCTCCTTTTTCAGTTAAATAATTGTTTAAATATTCATGCGCAATTGGGCCAACATTTATCGGCATTGGAAATTCAATCTCTGGAAGTTCTGGCTTCCAAGGCAACGACGTTGGTATATTTTCAATTGTTTCTTTAAGTGGGGTAAACATAGAAACAATTTCTTCAGATGACTTTTTCTGTAGTTCAGTTATTGGCTTGAAGATTTTTTCAAAATCTTCGTAAAGTGATTGTTTACCCAATCGTTCTGAGAGAAAATCATTCTGAATTTTGTTCTTGGTTTTGAGATATTCAGCAACAAGTGCATCTCTTTTGGATGGATCTTTGATTTTTAAGAAACTCATTTATTGTATGTTCCAATTTCTTGGAGGGCCAATTTGGACGGGCAATTTGGACAGCCAACTTGGAGAGCCAATTTGGAGGGCCAATTTAGAGGGCCAATTTGGAGAGCCAATTTGGAGAGCCAATTTGGACTGGGTCCGATTTAACCTCGATAGATGAATACTTTTCTATACATCTTTGGATCAAGGTTCATAATTTTTGCAGTTCTTTACATTGCTCTGGTGTGAGTTTGTCATTCAAACAGGCAGTGACTGTTGAGCTTTTGATTCCAAGACTTTGTTTTTCATTTGACATTTTGTATTAAAGTTTAATAGGATCTTTGTTGTCAAGCCAAGAGTTGAAACTTTCTGGATAGCCCTTCCATTTCACCAATGACCTTGTTTTGCCTTTCTTCACAACTTTCTCAATTCTGTAAACTTCTTGTGATGTCTTCTGAAAGTCTTGTTCATAGAAAGTCCCTTGAATTTCTTCATCATTGTAGTCAGTTATTTTATAAGAAACTGGGTTGGTTCTTTGAATTTTTGAAACACTTCTTCAGTCCAGTTTGGGGTTAACCCTTTCTCAAAGAGTCCTTTCTTCTTGAGAATTCGAACTTTGTCAACAGTTTTGAATTTTGCTCTCATGGGTCGTCTTTGAAACTCCTGATACAAATTTCTGTAAACTCTCACTTCATTCTCTTTCTTCCTCGCTTCAACAGGAGTCATTTTTATGCTGGAGTGTCTCATGTTGTTGTATCTCTCAACAAAGTCGCCAAGAACGTCAATATATTTGTTGGTATTGTTTGCTGTGAAATACTTGAACATTTTTTCTTTCATCGTGCGGTTCCAGCGTTCGGCCACCGACGATTTCTCCTCATTTTCAGTTGAGTAATTCTCTATACCCAACTCATTCACATATTTGTTGCAAAACTCTCGGCCTTTGTCTGTCCAAATCTTTTCTGGTTTTCGCTTTGATTTTTTGAAAATCTCCTTGAATGCGTCTGTGACAGATTTTCCAGTTTTGTCTTTAAGCGGAAGCATCCAACCATATTTTGAAAACACGTCAATCACTGTGAGAAGATACCTGAACCCACGGTTGAACTTTGAAAATGCTTGCATTTCAACGAGGTCTGCAGCCCAGGTTTTATAAATGCCATTCACATACACTTTTAGTTTTGGATAATTTTTGATGATGGGTTTGTGAAGTTCATCAGCTAATTGCGAACTCCAATTGACGCTCTCGCTGTTCTCGTTTTTTTTAAACCCCATCCAAAGCGCTTTTTCGTCCCAATAATCTTAGAAACAACACCTCTTTCCATCCTTTCTCGAAGTGTGGGGTTATAAATACCATTAAGCTCTGTCAACATCTTTTTGTCGCAAACTTCGTTACGAGTTGTTGTGTCTTTGTTTTTAACATGACAAATGTCATGGTGATAAGCTGCCTTGTCGACTCTGTTGATAGGTTTTGACCATGCCTTTGGAGTCATATACTCATTTAGTCGTTTGTTCAATTTTGTGCCAGGTCCGGTGAAATTATGTCCAGGCATATGCATTTCACATGGTAAAGAATAAATTGTGTCATTGATAACCCTTTTCCACTTGCGCTTATAAATTTTAACTTTTTCGTTCCACAAACAACACAGATGCCTTGAAGCATTTGACGGTTGTTTTTTGTTGTTTTCTGTTTCACGTCTCTCGTTTCCATAAACTTTTGACATTTGACACAATATATTTGATTCATTTATTAAATGCCTAAAATAAATGAAAATTAAAAACCTTTCATGGAATGAACACATAGCAAATAAAAACAATCACCCTCTTTTACCAAAGAGTCTGCGAGGTTTGATTGTGGGCAAATCAGTCTGTGGTAAGACTACATTGTTGCTGAACCTTCTTCTCAGACCTGGCTGGTTGGACTATTCGAAATTGTCAGATTTTGGAAAAAGTTTGTTTCAACCAGAGTATAAAATTTTTAGAAAGTGTTTTGAAGAACAACTTCCAAAGGAGATTATCATGAATATCTTTGAAAACTGTGATGAAATATTGCGAGAACAAATTTCACCAAAGCAGCTGATTGAAGAGTTGGCAAAAAATTAAAAGACTCGTTCCAAAGAGCCAACTGAGTGCAATTTTTACGAATCAGCTGATGATGTTCCAGACCCAAAAGAAATCTCCCCTGAGCATAAAAATCTGATGATATTTGATGACCTCTTGCTTCAAAAACAAAACAAGTGTGAAGCCTATTACGTTCGTGCAAGGCATTCAAATTGTAATTGTTTGTATTTGAGTCAAAATTATTTCAAATTGCCTTGTCAAGCAATTCGAGAAAATGAAAATTTCTTTTGTCTGTTTCCTCAAGACCAGAAAAATATTGATCACATTTTTAACGACCACGTGTCTCAAGACATGAAGAAGGAACAGTTCAAAAAACTTTGCAAAACGGCATAGTCGAAGCCACACAATTTTGTTGTGATTGATTTGACCTCACCAAAGAACTCTGGGAAGTTCAGGTCGGGATTTGACGACTTTTATATCATAGAATAAATGGGCGAAACAGAACTTCTTGAAAAAATTGTTCAAAACACTGAGCCGAAAACTTCAACTCAGATTGTTGTTTCAGAGAATTCGACAAAAATAAGACTGCTTCTAACGCACCACTGATTCCAACACGATATTCCAAAGCTAATAACAAGTATATGAAAAATTTTGATCCAACTCAAGAATCAAAGTTTATTCAGTATTTGGACGCCAACAACTTGTATGGTTGGGCGATGTTGCAAACACTTCCTCTCAACAACTTCGAGTGGATGACTGAAAATGACCTGTCAGATTGGAGAAAATTTTCAGATGAGGATGGGAAAGGTTGCATTCTTGAGGTTGATTTGGAGTATCCGAAAGAACTTCATAATTTGCATAATGATCTCCCACTTGTACCAGAGAGAGTTGTTGTGAATAAAGTCGAGAAGTTGATTCCAACTCCAAGTGATATGAAGAACTATGTTCTCCATCATGGCAATCTCAAACAGTATCTTGAGATAGGTTTGAAACTTACGAAAATCCTCCGTGGAGTTCATTCAACAAAGAAGCTTGGTTGAAACCATACATCGAGTTGACGAACAAAATTACGAACAAAGGCAACAAACGATTTCGAAAAAGATTTTTTTAAATTGATGTACAATTCATTATTTGGAAAAACTATGGAAAATATCCGAAATCGTGTTGATGTCAGACTTCGAACAAGTGAAAAGTCTGCGGAAAAGCTGGTTCCGAAACCAAATTATAAACGAACTACAATATTCAGTGAAGATCTCATCGCCGTTCATATGAAGAAAACGGAACTTGTTTTCAACAAGCCAGTTTTTCTCGGAATGTCAATTCTCGATATCTCAAAGACTCACATGTATGAATTTCATTATAATTACATGAAAGTTAAATACGGAGACGACTGTAAACTTCTGATGACTGATACAGATTCACTAATGTGTAAAGTAAAAACGGAAGATTTTTACAAAGACATCAGAGAAGATGTTCGGGAAAGATTTAACACCTCGAATTTTCCACTAAACCATTCTTCAGGAATTCTGAGGCAAGTTCAAGGATGAATGTGGCAGGAACCCATCTCAGAATTTTGTGGACTTCGAGCAAAATTGTATGCTTTCAAAAAAGATGGAGAAGAGGAAAAATGATGCAAGGGGAAAAGAAACCCATCATTTCAAAATCAATATATCTTGAGGATTACAAGCGATGCTTGTTCACTGGAAAAGAAGAACATCAAAAGATGAATGTCATTCGTTCAAGAGAACATGAACTGTTCACAGAAACTGTCAATAAAATAGCTCTCTCTGCCAATGATGACAAGATAATAAGTCAACCTGACAAAATAAATTCCTTAACTTATGGCTTTCGAGCATGAAGGGCCCTAGGAGGATGGGAACAGAGAGGCAAACTGGGGACATGAGGGAAACTGGCAAAGGGGCAAAGGGCTTTAGCTGAACGGGCCAAAGGCCTGGAAGAGTGCTTGTGATGTGGGGCATTTATGATACGCTTGAATGATAAAATGGGTATTTTTCCAGCGGTGAATATAATAAACAAACAAAGAAATAGAAAAATTCCAGCAGTCCTTGAACCTACAGTTCCTACCTACTTGTGTCGGGTTAAGGTCAGCAAAAGAAACATAATTGAGGTCTAAGACTAAGTCCCATGTTTTTAAGTGGTTATAGTTAAAAAAAATATATTCATCCAGTTCAATAAAGCCTAATTTATGTTATAGTTATCCAGTTCAACAAAGCCTGATTTATGTTGATTAATTTGACCAATCCAGTTCAACAAAGTTCATCAAATGCAATTTGAATAAGTGTAATTTAAATTTGATAAAGTGTGTTATTTGTTATACTGTTAATAATGGCTGTGGAAACGCGAAGCACATCTTCTGCTGTGGCCACCAAGCAAGATGTGAATGAATTGGCTGGAAAACTTAACACAGTCATGGAAACTCTTGACAAGAGCAGCAGCGCTCTTATTGAACTCATCATGGAAATGAGAGAGCTTTATAAAAGCCAGCAGATTTTGTCGGAAGAGTACGAAGATATGAAGTGTACACTTCAATCTTCTACTGAAGAGGTAAAGGCTCTCCGCTCCGAAAACCAGGACCTGAAAGACCGTGTTAAAAAACTCGAGGATGCTTCCTGTCAGAGCCAAGAAGCTTTGAATGATCTTGAGCAGTATGGGCGACGGGAGTGCCTTGAATTTCAAGGTCTGGCCTGGTCTGAAAATGAGAACACTAATAAGCTCATTACCAGTGTCTCAAAGCTTATAGAGGTGGACCTTTCTGTGAAAGACATCATTGTTTCACATCGACTTTCTGGGAAGTCTGACAGCAATCCACGACCTACTATCATCGCAAGATTCTGCTCGAGACGAATCCGAGATGAGATCTCCAGCCATCGACACCGGCTAAAGGAATACAACAAAACTCATCCACAGGAGTGTATCTTCATTTATGAGAGTCTCACCAGGACAAACCGCCAACGCTTCAATAAATGCTTGTTGTACAGTCAGTAACTTGAAATATATCTGGACAAGGAATGGAACCACCTATCTACGATGGAATGAGAACAGCAACACCATTGCCATAACAAAAGAAAGTTACTTGGTTAGATATAAAATCATTAACCATTAGCTAGGTGCAGCAATTATCTCTGTTTGAACTTTCATAACATGATAAAATGGATTTGGCAGATTCTTGTAGAAAATGCAGTAGACGTTTTAGTTATGCTGTTCCTGCTGTGGCGGCCTGGAGACGGCACCACATGCAACTAAATGGCCACCGCTAGATGGTGCCCATAAGTAACAAGTCACTGTGATAGTCACCACAAGCGAATTATCGTAGTTCACTCATCCCATATAATGATAGTGCAACCTAGTAGTAGTAGAGTGAACTCGTCGAGGGAGCTCCATTGCTGCTGGTTGCTTTCTTGTCAGTTAATGCCACCAATTTCCATCTTTCTCTTGTGTTTGCCTCAGTATTTCAAGGCGAGTCAACTGCAACACTGCAATCTTCTGTGATATATGCAAAAAATGGTTACACTTAAAATGTTCAAACTTGACTGATTCTCAGTTTGATGCATTGTATTCAAGTAGTATGCCTTACTTTTGCCATATGTGTATTTCAGACTCCTTGCCTGTTAACTTAGACTGTGATCATAGTATATCAGATATTACCTATAACTCCTTGCCATTACTTTCTGACCCAAGTGACTCTGAGTGTAAATTTTTTGACCTTCACATATTCAACTCTCTCTTAACTAGCAAAACAGTTACCCCAGCTTGCATAGCTCATGTTAATATTAGAAGCTTGAAAAAAAACTTGGATAAACTTGTAAACTTTATCTCTGACATGAAAAAATTCCAGAGGTAATAGTTGTCTCTGAAACAAAAATTAACAAAAAACAAACCCCTTTCTTTCAAAGAAAAATCTGTGGATATAATTTTGTATATGCTGATTCTGACCAAAAAGCTGGTGGTGTTGGAATATATATAAAAGATAACTTATCATTTCAAAGGCGAAGTGATATATGCAATAATTTGAAAGATGCTGAAAGCTTGTAGGTTGAAACTAATATTGGTGGCAGGCAATGTATTCTTGGGGTCATTTATAGACGCCCTAAATATGACTGTAAAGATTTTAATGATGCTGTTAGTGCTATTTTACACTATCTAAGTGGCAAAATGCTGCCATATATTATTTGTGGAGATATTAACATAAATCTGCTACAACGCACAAGCTCATCAAGTGTACATAAATATATTGAAACTTATGAAAATTACAATTGTCAACAAATAATAACCAGGCCAACTAGGGTAACAGCAACTAGTGCATCACTCATTGATCACTTCTACATTACTTTTGATTTGGAAAAAGTAATCCCTGAAATACTTACCAATGACTTGTCAGACCATTTACCGATTTTTTTGCTAATCAAAACAAATACTGCTAAATACACGACAAGAAACCTATCATAAAGCGTGACTTTACTAACTTTGATTCTGAAATGTTCCTTGAGACAATTAGTCATGACTTTCAACATTTACCTCAAACTGAGGGTGACCCCAGTAAGGATCTTAATCAAGCCTTAAAAGTTTTGGGTGACAGCCTCAACCAACAGGCTCCACTAAAAAACTCTCTAGATCAAAAAAGAAACTCTCTCAAAAACCATGGATAACAACTGGTCTTTACAAATCAATCAAGAATAAAAACAAAGTGTATAGAACTCTGGTTCGAACCAGATTCTTAAACACAAGAGCTCATAATCATTATAAGAAATACAGAAATAAGCTAAATCATATCATGGAAATGAGTAAAAGAAACTACTACCAATCACAATTATCTTCCAACAGTCATAATCCCCTAAAACCATGGAAACTAACAAATTCTCTTATTAAAGGCAAGGAAAAAGGTGTAACGTCCCCAGATGAATTGATAAACCCTGTAAACCAACAACCTACCAACGACCCTACCCACACGTCAAATATCTTTAATGATTATTTTGTATCTATTGGCAATCAGTTGGCAACTGCTATAATTTCGCCCGCTAATAAGCAATACCCGGTCTCATGCCATGGACCCCAGAGGCCATTTGTTCTTCATGAGGCACCCCGTGAAGAGGTAAAATTAATTATCGACAATCCTAGTATCTAAAAATATAAGAATGAATGACAACCCTATACACATTCTCAAAATATGTAAACAGATTTTATCGCCATTTTTAGCACAGCTCTTTTACAGATGTGTAAAATCAGGCATCTATCCTGAATGCTTAAAATGTGCACAAGTAATCCCTAGCCGTCTTTCGCTCAACCTGTGCTGTTTGTTTCAAGCTTTGTCGATTGAAATGTGTTGTACTGCTGAGTACTTACAGCGCAAACATGACTTGACTTGTTCAAAATATAAACCGCGGAGTGCCTCAAGGTTCAACACTTGGACCTCTATTATTAGTCTTATATATTAATGATTTACCCAAAGTTTCGAGATTTAGAACAACCATGTTTGCAGACGACACCCTCCTAACTATCTCAAGCAACAACCCACAACATTTGAACACACTAGCAAATGCAGAACTGCAAAAGATAGATAACTGGATGAGAATTAACAAACTCTATGAACTATAAAAAAAACACCTTCGTGATAATTAAATGTGACCCAAAACCAGTAACATCATTTTTAATTAATATTGGCAACAATCAAATTGCTCAAACTAATTGTACAAAATATTTAGGAGTAATTCTAGACGATAAATTGTCTTGGTACCAACACATGACTAACCTAGAAGATAAATTAGCACGAGGCCTTGGAATTTTTTACATGACCAGACACTATCTGACTCCTGTGCTGAAGTCAGTTTACTGTTGTTTAGTTTATAGCCACCTTCAATACGCATTTGGTGCATTGGGATCAGTGCCAAAAACTACTCTAAATCATTTAATATGTCCTGCATATTAAACTTATTTGAGCCATGAATTTTGCCTCTTACAGATCACATGTAACTCCACTTTACCACCTGTTGAAAATAAATGATATTTATCACCTTGAAATTTCTAAAATGATGCATTGTTTGCACAATGGCAAGCTGCCACAAACCTTTGACAATTACTTTTTCTCAGTTACTTCAGTTCACATTCACTTAAACAGGAAAGCCACCCATGGTAAATATTTCTTGCACTCGATTTCACACGAGTGTACACGTGGTTGTTAGGTCTCTAATGAAACTTTACAATCCGCATGCTTTAGACTTAACTATTGCTAATGCATGGGTTCGATCTAGCAGTTAAGTCAAGGGAAATATTCGCAGGTCGATGCCTGTTTGATTCCACTATTGCTTCTGACACCTCCCTACTCTAAGTTATAATCACTCAATACAAATAAAGGTTGTTCAAATTTGTTTTATTGTTTAATATATCATTGTCGCATTGTTAAATAAGAACACTCACTAATTTTAGAATCTTTTACAGTTCACACAAGTTCTCTCGAATCTTACAGACACAAAGTGCTTTTTCTAAGGTGTATCTGTAATTAGCAGCACAGTTTTAAACCGTTATAGCGGTTATCTATTTAGATTGCTTATCTCTGGTGGAAGTAGAGCTTATATTAAATCGCCTGACCATGGTTAGCATTTCCTGTTTAAAAGTGTTTGCCTCAGTCATGAAATTATGAGTCAGTATCTTAATACCTCAGCTGTTTCCTGGTGTGTCAGGTAAACAGAGCCTATTGATTTGCAAGTCTTTAATCCTAGTGATAGCTTGTTTTAACAGTAAGTAGTTTTATCATTCTAATGTTTTCATTTATTGTGACAGAACTTCATTCTGCCAAAGTTAATTTATTGTACAAAATGACAGAGTTCATCAGTACAAAACGTTCTAAGATATGTCCAAGGATGTTTTCTAGAACTTATGATTCATAGTAACAGAGATTTGACAAGCCCATTTATAAAACTGTTTGTTAAGGGGTGTCCCGAACAAACCGTTTTGTGATACAGAGTGACAGAGATTCGTCTTACTCTGGTTTTACGGGGTAGAGTGACAGGGATTCGCCTTAGGATCGAGCAAAGCAATAAATTGTCTTTTGACAATATCGATCCATGTGGCAGCGAGTAATTTGGA
>Ga0210059_1002848_pt1 | contig 27370 bp, 14 predicted proteins | sample Ectturendosymbi2_FD_188042 | JGI IMG/M metagenome (GOLD analysis project Ga0210059, IMG submission 188042) | Ecteinascidia turbinata endosymbiont from Florida, USA - Sample 2 (SPAdes) (version 2) | ecosystem: Host-associated > Tunicates > Ascidians > Unclassified | place: Key West, Florida... | reverse complement strand
TACCAAGAAGCAGCTCTGAGTTTGACGCAGGAGTTTGGTGACTCCTGCCTTAAACCCTAACCTAAGATAATATCAAACCAAGGGTTCACAACCTGGGATGCATGTACCCCTAGGGGTAGATTTTTTTTATCTAAAAGGGCACATTTGAGGTTAGCAATGGAAGAGAAAAATTATGTTTGCATATTATTCATTTCGAAATACTCGCATTTATACATAGGTCAACATCAGTGAGTATTATTTTCAAAATCAGTAGATGCTTACTGGTACAGTAAATATATTTTTTTATTTTCCTCAGACTTTTTGTCATAAGAAATTTAAGGGGAACATGCTCATATAACGAAATCCTGAAGGGGTACATGGCCATAGAAAGCTTGGGAATACTTGTCCTAAACCTAAACCTCGGCGACAGACTATAAATGAAAATGTTGGTTGCTTTGATTGATTCCTAACATGGTTCACTGATTTGCGTGGAAACAAGTGAAACGGAACGTTGGCAGAACGGTAAAATGGAGAGAACAGCAGCAAAAAATATTCTTTGTTAGGTTATGAAACTTTGCAAAAAACAAAAATTTTTGGCGAGCAGACTGTAGCGGCCCGGAGTGACGTCATTGCTAAAAAAATTGCTAGCGGACTGTTTCAAAATCGTAGCGGACGGCTCAAAGACTGGACTGTTAGCGGCCCGTGCCATCTATAATGTAGACAACTTGCGCAAGAAAGCACAAAAACAAACCAAGTCAAGACAGTTATCTTGCAGCAATGCTAGCAGGTGTGTTTTCATAAACAAGCATGAAGATGAACCATGGAGCACACGTCGCTGTCGCAGCCAAAACAAAAGTATCATCCTTAATCAGATTAATTAAAAATCATAGCAAAATATTGAAATTGCTGAAATTTAAAAATTTTCAGCACATAAATCCTGATTTTTAAAGTTTTTTGAAAAAAGGTAAAGCATAGAATACATTATATTTTTGACAATGCAGACAACACGATTTAAAAATTTTGGAAATATCGGCTATTGACCCCAAAAAAGCCATATTGGTTGATCTCTTATAACAACACATATATTATAGGTTTTTACCATTTTATGCATGTAATTTATACTTTTGCAGAAGCTGAACTAGTGAAAGCTGTGTCAAAAACAATCAATTTTAACAATAGACTTCGCACCAAGTCTGGCCAGCTCGCATTTTTGTACAAGCTTCTTAACATGCTATAAGTGTTAATGAAGTTGATGAACTGATGGTTTGAGTATTGTCATTACAATAAATATGTCGCTTTGTACACCGATACTGGTGTTATGAACTGATTTGCTTTAAGCATGATGCATAAGTGCAAAGCAAGTTTGAAAGTTCAGCTGAATTCTAGTTGCTGTACTAGAAGAAACAAAGCACAACAATTATATTAAAACAAACTCTTTAAAATTACAAAATTACTACTTGCTAGGTGGCCACCCTCTACACATTAAATCAAAAAAATCATAAAAACAAAAAAAATATGATTTAAAAAAAAAAAAATCATGATTTTTATCAACCCTGTTGCCAAGTCTTTTGAGGGTTTGCACATACAATCGTCTGGCAAGCTATGTCATTGGTAAGACAACCAAAAACAACTTGAAATATGCCAAATCATACCGGCTGCGAAGGTGCAACAAAAGTTATATTTTGAGGTCTCCAGATATCCTGGCAAGTGTATACTTTTTTTTGTAAAATATTTGCTGTTCATTGCAGAAGCTATAAGAATAGGGCCCTTTATGCTGTCAGCAAAAGTCTTTGTTACACCAAGGCCTTCCACTTTATTTGGTAGAACCTCTTAGCCCTGCCTGTGTGTGCAATCCCTGTTGGTTTTCCAGTAATAACGTACAGACAACTAGGTCATGATCAGTTGAAAGTTCTACACCCCATATCCCCATTATGACAAATCTCCAGACTCCGAAGTGATTGGAACAGGTTACTTGAAACAATTCAGAAATCAATCAGTCATTGATGACTCAACAAATATTTGCACCAGTTGCTAGTACTGTAGTTGCAAATATATTTTTCTCAGTTGGTTCTTTCCTCGTATGTTTTAGTGCTAGTGTTGAGTGCTCCATTTGCAATAACAGGATGTGTTATACTATTTAAGTTTGTAATCCTTTTGCCTTTGTATAAAACACAAGTTGCAATCAATGTCTGCAATAAACAACGGGTATATATTTATGTGCTGTTTTAAGATTCATGCCTCATACACAACACAGGGCATGCATGCCCAGCATGACATGCCATAAGTTTGAAAATGGCACTTGAATGATTGGTTCAAGTGATCTTTCCTGTGGCTTAAATTACAGTACACTAAGTCATGTTCATGTCATAAACTTTAAACTGTTCAGCAAGTTCATTCACATTGGCCAAGTGCTGTCAGAAAGTAGCAAGAAAGAAACTTTACAGCCTAGAGTATTGCTATCTGATTTGTCTGAACATTTTGCTTGATGAATAGGAAGCTCATTTATAATACCAGCAATGATTTAAACATGGCGGGGAACTATATTGTATGAAAGACTTATGCACACATCTCCAATCGAGTTGGATACTACTGGTGTACCACCATCCATAGCTACTTTTGAGAGTTATAGGTGTATAGACATTTATTATTCAGTGGATTGCAGTTTGATAGATATTGTAATGAGTTTGCAGTTTTGGAAAGCTATCGGTCAATTCTGTCTATCACATAAATGGTTTTTGAGCATGGCAATTCTGCTCTTCCTTGACATCACATACTGTAGCTTGTTCTTCGGTGATATTTAAAGTGTCACACTATCGCATGTGTAAAATTGACATCTGTGTGCAACATGTTGCAATGACAATATTTGTATTGTGATGACAATATTTGTTTGTTTTTGCACTGTTGTTTGTTTTTTGTTTGCACTGTAAACTAGGAATTGCATAGCTAGTTTGTATTTGTGCCAAGTATTCAAGAATTGACACCAGCATAATGTCATCAGATAAAAATGCTGGAACAAGGTGAGTAGTACATCTGCAATCTTTCATCTACTGATTACCTTGCTCTGCATAGACTGCATGTCTTTTTGCTGTTTTCAGAGTCTTCAAGAAGAGTAGTCCAAATGGAAAGGTATTTTGTCAGTCTTTACAACTTTATTGTTATACATTTTGTGGTTTCTTGATTTGTTAATTGTCTGATTTTTCGTCTGACCATGTCATAAAGATGACCAGTTAAACAGTAGAATTTACATTGGGCATACTAATTGAATTATGTCCATACCATCCACTTGAACTGTTTTTGTATTTAGTTTTCTCCAAGTTAATAACATTGATCATTGTAATTAACAGCTGCATGCTAATGCTACAGTATTGTAGAACTTGTGTTTCAAATAGTGCGGAGTTATTACCTGTTGGTTGACAACATCACTTAATTTTACAGATAACTGCTTATTTGGGAAAGAGAGATTATGTTGATCACATCACTCACACAGAGCCTATTGGTAAATTCCAGTTGTATGCAAAATTTTGCAGTCATTAGTTGCAATTTCAAAAGTTTTCAATTTGAATAGGGTAATGTTGAAAGTAAAAATGATTTTGGTGTATTGTAACAAACTTTACTTTGTTGATATGTGTGGAAATTCATTTATGTGATTGTGGCAAACTTTTGTTCCATGGAGTGTCTGATGACTAACTACAACTTTATATTTTTTTTCCAATTCAGATGGTGTTGTGCTGATAGATCCTGAGTACATCAAAGATAGAAAAGGTATTGAAACTTGTTTGTTCAAATATTTGAATATTATGTCAAGACGTAAATTACTTGGTGTGGCAGCAGTTTCAGTGTTTCGGTGTTGTTTCATCTAAGGTCCCAGCCAACCAACACAAATAATATGCACTTGCAACTGTATGAAGTGTTTTAGTCGCAAACTGTTGCGACAGCAATTACAACATAACGGTCTTAAATCTTCTGCAATAAAAACTGTTGCATTTATGATTCATGTTGGTTGTTTTTTCTTGAAATGTCAAGGACGTATGTCTCTGTTGTTTAAACTGGAGAACTACTGGAAACATAACTCTCAGTTTGTGCTGAAGGGCTTTCAATGGGTTTTGAGTCTTTGCAGCCTCTGTTTTTTTCTCAGTGTTTGTGAAACTACTCTGTGCTTTTCGATATGGTCGTGAAGACCTGGATGTCCTTGGACTAACATTTAGAAAAGACTTTTGCGATAATACATTGCAGGTAAATTTGAATTCTTTCATTAGTGTAATTCCATTTCCAAAATCACACTGAAATGGTTTTGTATGACAAGGTGTATCCACCATCAAATGAAGATGACAAAAAGCCTAAAACCAGATTACAGGAGAGATTAATGAAAAAACTTGGTGAGCATGCCTATCCTTTTTTCATCGAGGTGAGTTTCTCAAATACTTCCAGTTGTGATAAGCTGTAGCTACAGTTTTTTTGTGGTTTGTGTTAAGCTCTGTAGATTCTTTTTCCATTAACTTCGGCTTGCAAGTGTAGCGATCAAATATGAAAAGATGAAACTTTCAAGAACAGTGAATTTTTCTAACAGCTTGCAACTTCAACGTGCAACCATTAAGGTTTATACAAGTTGATGTGTTCACGTTATTGAGCAGCTATTACGTATTGCGTGTGTAAGGTCCCAAGAGGTTTACATTAGAAAATGCTGCTTAGTGCTGGTAGCCAGCCTGAGGCAGTTGCAAGTGGTAGAATTCGTCACACTCCTGGACAAGTGGTAAGCGGTTTAGGGAGTGTTGCTATTTGCACTGTGCACTCCCAAATAAAATTAAAAAACAATAGATTAATGTGAGAAATGACAGTGTTCCGTGCGAAGTCATAAATCTGGTTATTCGGCTATGGTGAACAGAATATGCTTGTCATAGCTTTTTCGAATATCGCCATGTGTTGTGTGCAAGTATAATACGTGCATACCACCCTCAACTAAGCTGTAACGTGCAGATACCAAAAAATTCACCTTGCTCTGTGACATTGCAACCTGCACCTGGAGACACAGGAAAACCATGTGGTGTTGATTATGAATTGAAAACTTACGTTTCTGAAGATGATGAAAAAATTCACAAGCGGTTTGTGTGCTTTTTTCACGTTTCTTTTGTGTTGAGCACTATGCCCTTTGCAATAATCACTGTTCAGTTTTTTACCTATGGACAGTGGCGTAACTAGGGGGCAAAGGGTGAACATCTGCCCCCGGGTGCAGCATTTTGAGGGCGCAAAATTGAGGTCGGAATGTTATGTTATAGTTACGAAATGTCAAATGTGAGCGGATGCTAATAATTACGATTTGCAAAATGTTGAATGCCAGTCGCTGGTACCCAGTTGAGAAATCTCATCAAGATCACCAAAGTTCGCAGAGAGTAAGTACGAACCTTAGTGACGTTTTAAGGCGGAGCTTCTGTCTCCAGCAATCAGCGCCCGCACGTGCTTTGACTCCCGGTTGCGTCACAATGCTTTCAGATAGCTAGGGTTGCGAACTCATGTTATAGTTGCGTCACAATGGGACGGGATCCAACGCTCGCAGTGCATGCTACAGCGCGCGCATGCTTTTAGAGCAGCGATGAAACTTACAGTGTATGTTGTGACAGTGTTACGGCAACAAATCTCATGTTTAGCAAAAATTTTGAGCTTTGACGTCTTGACAAACCTCATGTTGAAATGCATTTGATGTGGTTCTGAAGGTAGTTATGATGATTTTTATTTGTGGGATATTTAAATGAATTTTGACTACTTTTGTAAGATTATACTGTAATTCCAACTGTGCAACAGCGATGAGTATATTAGTTACAATTGTGAACTTACAACTGTGAACTTTTCAGTTACTGCTACATGTGCTTTATAATAATCCGACCTATAAACAGCATCTCCATGGACATGTTTGTCGAAATTCAGGTTACAAAATTGCTACCTAAAACTTTTCACGGAACGTCACTGGCCCTCAGATATTTCCTAGATTAATACATGTGTGACCAGCGGGCGATGTTAGAGACGAACGCGGCATTCGTCTCGAGCTTCCCTTTCTTCATAGATGCCGTGGGACCTCCCTTTCTGAGTTTCGCACATTGGTTTTTGCATTGTTTTGTTCAAAAAGCTTATGAACCACTCTACAGCCACGTTTAATAAGTTCTGAAAAATGTCGTGCGTTTTTCAAAATAAAGCAAAAATTATGTGTGCCAAAGGGGGCTCCTCAAAAGCTTGTTTTGAGGCCCCTTTCTGAGAGTTTGCGTCGGGCCCCAAAATTTTAATATCCACCCCTGCATGTGACACAATGACGAAATATTCGATAAATTTGCATCAGTAAAGACAAGAAAACTTTGTCTTTGAAGTTAGCTCTTAACAAGAAAAGCATTACATCGCAGTATGTTTTTTTATTTTCTGTTAACTTTCCATTATATCCAAAGAAATGTTTTAGAACAGCTATCAGAGTCGAGACATAAACTTCGAGACCGAGACTTCATCAAAAAATCTGAGGCTCGAGACTTGAAAATTTGTGGATTATGCCAAATTTTTCTAAAAATTCTTAAAAATGGCCTCGCCACTTCGAAATGAAATTTTTTGGAATTTCTAGCATTTTTCCTACCTGCTTTGGTTGTGCTTTACCTACAGATAGAACAGACAAAAATACATTGAATTGCAGAAGTTTAACCAAGCCATATCGTTGCTGTATTCAAAGTTTCAAGGCAATAGGCTTGTGACCGAGACCTGAAGCCTTCCAGACCGAGACTCGCAAAAATGGGCCACGAGACGAAGTCTCGAGACTCCAACACTGACAGCTCTGTCCAACCGAAATTGTTTACTGAGCCTAAAATTATGTCACTATTTTAGCCTAGGCCGCACATTGAATGACATTAATGAGGGCCGCTCATTGAATGGCTTACTTTGATCTTAGCAAACTAAATTTAGTTTAAGCCCGATGTACTGAAAGCGTTCGAATCCTAACTGCAGTGGTAACGAGTAACGACTGTTTGGCACCTTTAACCACTCCGTAAGTGTGATTTCATAGGCAAGTTTCGTGTCAATGGAACCAATGTAGAAATCAGAAAACAAGTAAAAAATTTTTACACCAAGATGACAGTGGACATATGGAAATCTCCCAGCACGCAGTACAGACGTGGTAAATGGCACTAAGGACCACCAAAATGTCAAATTTAAGATATCAAAATTAGGGCAGGTGTTCAGTATGTAGGCTACTTATACTACAACGAAAACCTAAACTGGGCCGCATGCGGCCCGCGGGTCGGACATAGCTGTTTTAGGATTTTGCAATTTTATATTTGTCTAGTAGTTTTGAATAAAATAATTTGCCTGCAGGTTTTCATGTGCATTTTTCTCTTTCCTTTTTTATGTATTCGTAAGTCAGCCCTCAGTCAGTGCTTTATGACTTTCTAAAACTCAAAACTCTGGAAGTGCATGCGCCAGAACCCCCTACCGCTCGTACCAGCGGTGACTGTGGTCAGACGCGACGACAGAGGGGAACAAGCGTGTACGCTACATTCGGGACCTTCAAAAGGCTCTAACAAACTCGTGCTTTATAAAACAAGGTGCAACTCTGGTTTTATGCTATGTTGACAGAAAATTTTTATGCCCATAAAATTCTGTCATTACATTCATACAGATTTTTGCGGCTGATCAGGGAACTTTTGCTAACGCTTGCATTTTGTTTCACTAGTCGCTACAATTTGAATGTACCTCATATTAACGCAATTTAGAATGTCGCAATACAACAGTGTGAATGTTCAGTCGTGACCGAAATTTCAAAGTGCGAAACGATTCTACGATAGTTGCTGACTTCCAAGATTCAAAGTCCCTGACGTCAGTTCCGTAACGTTACAGTCATGAAGCTTTCCGACGGGTCGAGAAACAGCTATATGCGAGGCCCGAGTCAGCTTTCGTCGCCTTTTCACTCTTCGCATTGATACTGCCACGAACGGGCTGGGCGGGGGCGCCCAAACTGACTTTGACCCTGGGCGCGGGCAACCCTAGATACGCCACTGCCTCTGGAAGGCCCAATTCGCTAAATGGTTAATATACAACCTCTGTAATTTCTTCATGTCATTTGAAAGCTGTGTTTGGCGGTTGCCAGTCATTGGAAACTGAGCAAAAGTCTAACTATACAAGCTTTGTGAGCAGACTGACGTCTACACCAGGACATGGGAATTGTTTTGTTTGTTTGTTTTTTTGTGCATTGAAATTAACCAAATGGTTATTTCCGTTTAACTTGTGACATCAATACCATAAATTATCGCCAAACATAAAATTAACGCAACAAGTCTTGCAAATTCTAGACGAGTTATTCCCATTTATTCAAGAAAGATACGAAACATCAATGTTTGCTTCTTTTATTGATATAAAAAAAAATGGAGAACATGTAGCCGGACCCAAGCTTGCTGCAGGAACTGCCCAAGAAACTTAGACTGTTCTGCGAGATTGGAAAAATTATACCAAGCCTCTGATTTTGAAAATTTGCTCGTGAGCGATTTACATTGCGAAGAGAGTTACTGTGAAAAAAGTAGAAGTCAGATCTTGAGCGTATCAAAATGAAATAAGGATTAGGTTTGAATTGCTTACAGGATATCGGGTATACACTAAGGTTGTGCGTATGTGTGCTTGCTTTTGCAGTAAGCTTAATATGCCGTTGTCATCAAACCTTCAAAAACCTTGAACTTTGATAGTTTAGGCTCAGGGTATATCACTGTTGGCAAGGGCGGCAAGCCACCATGATTCCTCGTAGCCCCATCTTTCTGTTTTCCGCGAAAGCCTGCTCCTCAAGAAAGGCTCGTGGTTGAGGAATGGATGAAGTATCGTTTCTTCTTAAAGCCCGTATATATACAGTATTTGTACCAAAGGGAGTCTGCAAGAATAACGTTGTAAAATTCCCGGAATTTTATACCTAGGACAAAAAACGGTTTTGCATTGTGTTATCTGTTCAAACGAGTAAAATGAGTTTGCGCGGTGACAGCGGTAGCATTGATTCGGGGCTCTAATAATATATAAAAGTTTAGGTCCTGTGTCATCGTTAGCGGGGATTCAATTCAAACCAAGTCGTCTCATACTTATAGATGACGTACTTCTCGAGTCAGAGTCTAATTATTATTTATGAAGGCATAAGCTGATGATATAAGAACTAACAAGCAGGATTCAGGTACGTGCTCTGAAACGAATGGCTTTGTGCATTATTTTCAGGAACTCCGTGAGACTAGCTATTCGAAAAGTGCAGTTTGCTCCGGACAAAGAAGGCGAACAACCTGTGGCTGAAGCACAGAAAGCGTTTTTGATGAGCGACAAGCCGCTGTGCCTGGAAGCATCCCTGGACAAAGCTGCAAGTGGCTGTATTTATGATAATAAAATTGGACCTACATCATCAAATTATGACCTTGACGTTTGTGTTCTCTTCTTAGCTTTACTATCATGGTGAAACGATCAGTGTCAACGTGCAAGTCACTAACAACTCGTCGAAAGCTGTCAAAAAAATCAAAATTTCTGTGCGGCAAGTGGCCGACATCTGCTTGTTCACAAATGCCCAATACAAATGTCCTGTTGCAGAGTTGGAAGCTGAGTAAGTCATTTCTAATGCAGAAAAGTGCATTATTAAACTATATTAAACATTTGGTCCTGTCAGTATGTAGTCTTCTGTTCACTGTGTGTTGCTGTCGCAAAGCTTTTTGTTGCGTAGTTAACGCTTTTTGACCGTGTTGACGCAAGGTTCTCTGACGTATTTCTTTTTTGATCTCTTTGAAGTGACCAAGTTGCTGCAAGCTCCACGTTGTGCAAAGTTTATCAGATCTGTCCGCTGCTGAGCAACAACAAAGATAAAAGGGGCCTGGCGCTTGACGGACAACTGAAGCACGAAGACACGAATCTCGCATCGAGCACAATGTAAGTGCAGTCGAAGGCGCTGCGGTAGTATTGATTAGCGGTTTTCGCAGTAGAAAAGGCCGTTGAAGTCAGTATTAAAAGTTATAAATTTTTGGTTCTTGACGTTGGTAAATGTGTTGAAGGTTACTTCTTGGGTTTGCTAATTGACAGAGAAGTAGTGTGTTTTTGCAATATATTAATATGCTTGAATTGATGCAACAACTATCTCACTTTTCAACTATCTCAATAGCATCTACTTGCCTATATACAAAAAGCGAATTACTGTGTGTAGTTTTTATAAATCTGAAACAGTGGATTGTTTGCATTTGATTTACGGCAAAGCATGTTACAAAATTATAGATGTATTCAAGGATCGGAGCACCTGCAGCGGGTGCTAGAAATTTCTTCGAGTAAATGGCCTTTGAAAAATAAAACCAAGTCTTAATTTCCGGTCAGCGTTCTTGACGTTTAGATATCGAGAAGCCACTTGACTTTCAATCCAGTGTGGAGGGCGTAAGTAGAATGCTGTACATTTAAGAACTTCCACATGCTTTCCATTGCCCTCACATGTAGCAAGAGTTTCAATGCATGCATATGTGAAAGTAATTAAATGTGACAAGAAAAAAATCAGTAATAGACCTGCCCAGACCTAAGAATTACAGAGTGAGAATCAAACTAAGAATTACAGAGCGCACGCCGATCTAGATTGGTGCAAACACAAGTTGGTTTGCGGTCTGCCTGACATGCATGCTTTTCCAGTTGCAAAACGGGAGTGTCAAAGGAAAGCCTTGGCATTATTGTTCAATACAAGGTGAAAGTCAAGCTGATCCTCGGAGCTCTTGCAGGGTGAGTTCTACTTGCGTTCACCCAAAATGTGGTTGTCGGTGCAACAGCGTTTTGTTTCTGTCACATTTCTTCGCATGGGTTTCAGCACGGTCGCTTACTGCGGTTTGCAGTGGCAGGTGGCTTCACAGGCAACTGCGAAATGGAAGTGGTTAGCGGCGTAGCTTGACGCGAGCTATCTTTACGTAGTTTGATACTAACGCCAGTGCTTCCGGTTTCAGTAACATTGTTGTATTACTATCGTGTTATGAGCCGTACAGGATAGTAGGGATAGTAGTAATTTTCATCAGTGAAGTTAAAAGTTTAATAAAGAATATTCACTACAGCTCTCCGAATATTTTTGCATTTGGAATTTTTTTGCCTATTTTCTTTGCTTCCTGTGGTCAGGCAATCACTTTTAATGAATTGTTAGGGTGACACAACTTAGTGCTGTTTTAATGTGACAGATTCCATTTCAATAAGATGTAAGGTCTGACGATGCGTGGTGTTACGTGAAATCGATTTCCTATTAAAAATTCGCGATTGATTCCTTGCTTGTTTCACCTGTGGAGTGAAGTTACTTGGACATTTTGCTGTGTGAATATAGCCAAGCTACAAGCAGAATGATAAGCTCCTGGTAGTGACATATTTCTTGGGGTTATTTGGAAAGTGTACTTTTAATTTGTCAAATGCTGTCTATTATTACGTGCTATTCCTGTGCCTTTTAGGGCTACCGAACCTATTTTAAGCTTTTTTTCTTGCTGTTGGTTCATGACATTCTTGACTTTTTTTAATGCGGTGTATTTTTCAGTTTCAAGTCAGATGAAGACGTAGGCGTTACCTTGTAATGAACATTGTTGCAGCAACTTACCTTAAATTAACTTATTGTACCTTAAAATTAATCACAAAAATTTAGTGTAGTGCGGGAAGTAGCTTTTTGTCGAAGCGGGAAAAATATACGTGTTTTATCTAGAAGCAACTGATCTGATGGTTTAGAGCAGTATTTCGATTTCTAATTTGCTTCAGGAATCCCTGTTGTGTTAAACGAAGCAACACTGCCTTGTTTCATGTATGTTTATATTTGTTAAAGCTGCGTGTTTTATCTCACAATAGATAAACTTGGTCATTGTGCTCACTTTCTATGCCGCCTAATGTATTTGCCAATAGATTAGCAGTACCGGAGCAGCTTTCGTGTCCATACTTATACAGTGGAAACCGCTTAATAGAGCATCGGTTTCTAGAGCAGACCGCTTACTTATTTTGCCATTTTCCACTGTGAAGAGCACATTTTTCCGAGTTGGGTTGATTGGGATACGAGCGTTCACTGACATTTTGCTGAACGCAGTGAGTTGTTCGTCGAACTTCCAGTGGAGCTGATGCACTCAAAGCCTGCCGAGGCTGAGCCTTCGTTGTCCAGTCTGCCGCCGTCAAAATCGAACGAGGCTCAGGCAGCTGCTGATCCTTCATCGTCCAGCAGCGCAGAAAAACCGCCGATTGACCACAACCTTATTTCGTTCGATAACAGGTAGTGAACCTTTCTCTGTGTAGCAAACATTAGATTCGTTTCGAGTATAAGTTATCGTATCTTAAATTTTACTGATACAAAAAAAAGAACATCGTTTGTTTCAGCGCGCCAGCGTCGGATGATATCGTTTTCGAAGACTTCGCCCGCATGCGCTTAAAAGGCAAGTACCGTTCGTTTAATGGTGTGCTGGCACAAGTCGCTTCCAAACGCACTTCCTCCTTAGCTGTCGCGCGCTTGTATCTTCATTCTTTAACCGATTGACTGCTGCCCTGTCACTTTGATGCATCTCTGACGTGTGTGTGTGTGTGTGAATGGTTTGTCCCTGTGCGGTTCCCTGTCGTGTGTCAAAATGTCAGCGATTTGAACCTTGGGTGTTAGCACAAATAGCTGAGGCCTTGCTGCAGGTGAGGCACCAATAGCTCAGGCTCGAATGCTTTCAAACAATTTGGCCAGATCTGGTCGCTTGTGCAAGACTTTTTGTACCTTTCGTGTTTTGCCGATAAATTACCACCAGTCTTACATGCGAAATAAGTATTGTTCTGTCGAGAAACAGGTTTATTTGACATTTTACAGCGGACTCTTTAGTTTGCTCGAAATGTATTTTCCACCCTTATCTGCAGATATGCTTTACTTAATTGTCACGTGTTATGTCGTGTTGTCTGTCGCTGCTGTGGTATTAGAAAATGTAGGTCACTCACCATCAACTGTTTCATGTTGGACTGGTACAAACTGCAGCTTCACCGCACTATCCCTGAATGCATAACGTAAGTTTTACTTCAGCTGTATAGATTATCAGAACTAACCCTGCTAAGTGCTAAGAATTAACCCTGTTCACCTGGAAATTGATTAATTGCTTGACTCAAGTTTGTAATGGATGTGCATTTATCAGCTGAAGGGTAAAATTTAGGAGAAAACACCTGCTGCGCAGCCACGTGCCAATTGTACAACAAAGACATTTTGACGATGAAGTATGTATCGAAATCGTGTTGTTTGAATAATCAAATGTTGGTTCTACCATGGTGGCTCCAGCAACTGCTTTGCCGGTTAAGCTTCATCAGTACAGCATACGGTTATCAGGTATACCAAAAGAGACTTAAAGTAGCGACTTGGTTTGACCCTCGAGTCGTATATTTGCCATGTAATAGTTTGGATTGCTATTGCGTGCTGCTTTCGTAGTATTTTTATGCGAAGCAGTCGTAGAGGTGTACACGGCAAGGTACACCGCAGCTTTTCTTGACCTCGCTCGCCGTCGTTATCGATTTTTCACTCGCAAAGCATTCTTCGCTTTACTTTCTAAATAGAAAGTTGTTTTTCCGATTGTTTTCGGGTGATAGAATGAACGAAAGTGAGCATCTCGATTTTCCCCATGCCTCAGTCTATAGCAGGGGTTCCCAACCTGGGGTACATGTACCCACAGGGGTGCATTTGCCTGTCTGTAGGGGTACATGTAAGGTTAGCAATAGAAGGGAATATATATCTATATATATATTATTTATTTAAAAATTTTGTACATCAGTGAATACTATTTTCAAAAACTGATAACTTTGACATTAACCGCAACAAATTAACTTGAGACCTAAAGAGGAGTCTACCTTCAGTTTTAAAAATCTAAGTTTTATTAAAAATTCAGTGTATTTGTTATTTTCCTCAACCTTTTGTCATAAGAAAATTTAGGGGTACATGCTCATCTCTCATAATGTTGAAGGGATACATGGTCAGAGAAAGGTTGGGAAGCCCTGGTTTATAGCGTTGATTGCCCTTTTGCAACACACTTCTTAATATGTATACCTATAGAAACACGACTTTTTGTCTTTCCGATTGCATAAGAAAAACATGATTGCAGTACAAGGCGTGCGTTTACAAGCTTTCGTTTACCGACAACCATTTGCGTTTTGCATAAAGTTTTAATCGGTATGCTTTCACCACACCACATTTTCGGTCTCCAAATCAATTCTTGTCAATAGCGTAGCCAACCCAAAATTTTCGGAGCCCTGGGCCAAATATTTTGAATTTAAGCGAGCAGCAGTATTTGCTTTGGGACACCACGTCTCGAAGCACCAAACGACAAGATTTGTTAGATTTTGTTGGAGGGTAAATTGCTCTTTTGGAGCCCCCCCTGACTACACTTACGGCCCCTGTGCTTGTGAAGGGAACCAGCATGTTCTTGCTTGCCGTGGTTTAGCAGTTGTCTGGCAGTCCGGCCATTCTACACATATATACACTGGAATTTTTCGACGGTACATGTCCGCTAGCATACACATATATACACTGGCTTTTTCAGTGATATACACAAATTGGACGTGGTATTGGTATGCAAAATAAAGTTTCCTTTCTAAAACTTCTGTCAACGTTTGTAATGTCTTACGCGCATTTCATGGCCGTCGTTCGTTGCAATTTAAAAAAATGTTGCGTAAGTCACTTTCAAAAATGTTTTGCTTGTCTGCGAAACAGATTTCTTGAGAACTAGATTCGGCTTCACTGCAATTATCCTCACTAACGCAACACTTGCGCCCACCGTGAATAATTAAATAAGTCTGAATTCTTGGCTTTTTGCTATATTCTATTGATTGGCACGCCGTGACTAAGTGCATTTGCATTCGAAATGCCATAGTCGAGATCCAAGTTTGGCTGTAGTGTTCTTCGCCAACGTTTTTCTGAATGTTGCATGATTGGTATGAATGCGTCTGCGCCTTGAATGCTCGGTAACAGGCCAACAGGTCGTATTAATATTTTGTTTTCTGAGAGACGGCTTCCGTTTTGCTATGTCTCGTATTGTAAAACAGCCATTTTCGATAACTCCAATGTCGTTAGAGGGTTTCACAGATTGCCATGAACTTCGCGTGGATTACATGACAGAATAAGAATGGCTATTGCGATTGTATTTAATGCATCTACGTAATTCTGCTTGTCAGTTTGACAACGTTAGTTGGACCTACAGTACGCACCTCGGTTATTGATAGCTTTTATGAAAGATGAGAAAATTCACCAATCGAAAGAACCAGCACTGAGTTACATAGCCCTTGTTTTTTGAGTAGCGCATCATGATACCCATAGCCCAGGCAATACTCTTTAATTTGCAGTCTGTGTTGCCTGTATGGCCATCACGTTGTTATGCCTCGGATGCTATCAGCCAACTTAAGATAAATTTAATGGATCATTATTCTTGAAGGGAAAACTTTCTTGTGATCAAAATTATCATGCAGAAGAATGTCGTTTTTTAAATGAAGAACGGAAAATAGACTTCCAATTTTAACCGCAACTGTTGATCTGCCCTTTTATTAGCACTCTGTTTAACAGGCGAAAGCATAACGGTATACTTCAAAAAATAATACGGGTCCAATTAATCGCGTACTGTTCTGGCTTGCCACAGTCTGCAGCCCACGAACTGGTGAGAACTGTTCCTCATCGATTCGTATGAATTCGGAAGACAAGGCTGACGACAAACCCACGTGTCATGTTGACTACAGTTCGGTCGCTTTTACGCTGCGTGTTTTATTTTTATTTGCATTGAATGTAAAGACAGTCAAGCTTAGCAATATGTTCCTTGAAGCCAGGAGGAATGTGTTAAGACTCGCAATGCTATAAGAGCCGTTCTCTCGAGTAATAAGTCACTGGATCCCATAAAAAATACGCATATTTTGCGGTATGCGAAAACTGTTAGGCTATCGAATCCGATAAAATGTGGTCGCATTATCTGCATCGAAGAGATCCAACTGGGAGAAAACCAGCTGCAAGTGGTGCACTTAGCAACGTCGCGCATCACCTAACTGCCTAAAAATAAGTGCCGCTATTAATGCTGCTGAAAGCTTTTCTGTGAACATTTTATATTGTAACGTGAAATGAGCCAGAAAAAATGAGGTGTTTGCTCAACATTCAGCCAAAAGCAACGGAATGCTCGTCTCCAAAATTTATATCCCGGGCTTCCAAAACGACATGTGTTCTTTAAAGAGAACGCCTTCGATCTACTGTAACCGAAACTAGCGCTTTATTCTTTTGTTGCCGATTTTGAGCGCCCGCGAGCCAGCGGTCCCTTCCGACATTTCTAACCGTAAGGTGCAGGCGAGTAAAGTTCAGGTATTTCACTTAGTACAGTGGGGTTTGACGCACAAACACTCCTTTGCGATGGTTTTCGTGCTCATATTCGCTCTCAGCACATCAGAACACAACGGGGAACGTCTTTTTCAGCAAGAAACTACCGTCGCTCCGATACAGAAGCTCAATCCAGGCTTTGTTCGGCCATTTGAAATATGCTCGCTGGCCCCACTTTCGACACCCGTGACTTAAATGTTTCACAATCAAATGTAAAGGCTCACTTCAAAAAGATAGTAATGTATGTTGGTATCCAAAAACGCCTGTATGTAGTCGCGAATGCTTAGTTATAGGATCAAATTGATAGAGCAGCACAGCCGAGGTTGCATGTGTCTCGTTGCTCACAGTTGTTGGATATAACAAGGTGTGCAGGAATGTGGCCTCCCAATGAGAATGCACAAGTGATATCTGAGAATTGTTTGGGAGAAAATTGACGGACATTACTTGGAAGAACATATGTGCTGCCAGTGGGTGTTACTTAAGATAGCAAAAAGTAAACAGATCTGTTCGAGATGGTACCGGATTTCTGCTAAGGATGCAGAATGTTGTTTTTCATTGAAAATAATCACGTGTTATTCCTTGCAAGACTCCACTAAACGGCTGAAACATAAGTTTAAAATTAAAAGAATTCAAAGCATGCTCAGAAAAAATTTTTATGCATATTGTTTAAATACAACCATTGGAGAACATTTCTCAAATCGCGGAAAATTTCGTCATCTGGCATTATGTGCAGCTATACTTTATAAGCTTCGAGGCAAATGCCTATGATGTTGCTGAATTGGATCGACGAGCACCTTGGTTTGCTTGATAAAAGCATTGTTGCATAACAGCATTAAAGTTTCAAACTGTATTGTGGTTCTGCCTAATATCCGCTGACGCTACGATTTTGTGCTGCACCAATACATGCCCAGAATAGACTCGCCTGAAGAATTGCGTAATTTCAAACCGACAGTTAAGTCTGTGTCCTTTGACGTCAAGCTTGTAAATATTTTATCGTGTAAACCGCCATTTTCGCTTGACGTGAACTTTTGGCTGCAAGGTTGCCATGACCCTGGGAGTGGTTGTGTGTTCGGCTGCGGTTGTGCGATGTGCTTCGACAATGCAATGCCCGGCTGTATCTTCGCGTGATATCTCGACTGCTGTAGCAGCGTTGTCCTTGAGGTCTTCTAATGTTAAGGCATACCGATCCTTCACCGCCAGCTTTTCCAGGTCGTACTCAATCACCCCTTGGTGATCTCATAATTTTTGCGTGGCGATTGTCTGTGATAAGATATCGAGCTTGCTTTTGCTCACCCGGCAGAAGTAATTACGTTAGGTCAGATAACTGCTTTTGCCCTCATGGTAAATTGTCACTGAAATGTGGGTACGTGCAGTCAGTATCACCGCAGAGTTATGAAAGCACAGCATGGCAAGCAGATTTCTCGCATTTCCACTTCGCGTCTATACGTTGGGTCATGTCACGAAAAGCTTTCTTGTTGCTGTGTTGAGCGCTTGCTAGTTTGTTTGCTGTTCGCTACGTTCAACTAACTCCTGTTGTGCTTTTTGTCGCAGTAACCGAGAAGACTCAGTGATGGCACCCCCTGTCGTACTCACCTCGATGTTGTACGTGAGTGGTGGTAGAGTGCTGGGTAGGTTATGTCGCAACGTCTCGTGCTCGTTTGACGCAACACTGCAGCGGGAACGACTTTGTGAAAACTGGTTGAATGTGACGATACCAGTTGAGGATGTTTTTATGTAGTAGCCAAGACTGCCTGATACAAAGCGATACTGTAAAAGTTAAGCGTCTACCCCTGTACTGCATGTGATTTTTATATGTTTTATTCACCTGCTGCTTCTTCCCCCAAACGCAAATTTTTTCCAGCGTTATTGTGAACTCATTTATTCAAGATGATTTTACGTGTCTGTATTTGCTGGGATTTAAAGCCGGCCACGAAAGCGTTTTGTGCATTTTCTACGCTTGGTTTTTTCGATGGACTGCGCGCGTCAAAAGCGTCTCTGCCGAAAGTTGTTCCTTGCGCTGTTTTTGACTGCCCAGTTACAGAGATTATGTTGTGTTTGTCTTGCTTATTGCGATTCTGCCCGAAACGCAATCAGGTTATTTCATTTGCCGTTCACATTTTGTACTATGTTTCAGTAGCGTATCGGTTGGTCCGTAGCCAGGCTCATCATGTGTTCAATGCATCCGACAATGGCATACGATCTCGTACGTGATGTATAGCTTTCTCTGTCGCTCAGTTTTTGTCGGAGTGGTGTCACTCGCCTTGGCTACGAGCCCGAAATGACGCTCAGTGGTTCCACGAAGATCTATTTCGTCGTGTCCAATCATTGTTCGCGCCCTCTGCCGTGTTTGTGTGAGCTACTAACGGAAGTGTTACCCGTCGCACGTTGCTGCAAACTACACTGCACAGTTTGCATCGACTCCGCGCCATTCCAGTCCAGTGTTACACACTTACGGAGTCTTCTGGAACAAAATTCCGCTGGACGTCGGTGGCGGAATACCTAATTCGGATTTTTCAAAACTTGTTTTTTATAAATTTTACTGGCGTGTCGTGGTGACGTGGTAGCAGCTTAATCGGCGTTTGTGCAGTATGTGTCGCCGTTTCTTGCTTGTGTGAAGCTGTTGGCTCATTAAAATCTCATAAAACAAAATAAGATGCTCTGAGACCATTGTTTTGCGTTAAACCACTTAACGACGAAGTAAAATTGCTTTGAAAGACTTAATTTACGCTGTCATGAGCCCGCTATGCATTAAGTACGATGTGTTAATTTAGCATGCATATATACATCAAATAAGTCAAACATATTTTTAAAGTTCTTACGATTGGTGTACCATCCCGATACTCGTTACGTAGCCGTTCGACTCTGCTGAATAAAATCTTAACATGCGGAAGTTTAGTCTCGAGCCTGTCCATGTTTGAGATAATAGCTAGCAGTGGTCATGAAGTGCTGGCGGGCATTTTTTGAAGCTGGAAAGACGTGCTTAATGCGTGAGAGATGGGACGTGTCCTCGTCAGTCTAGGTCATCCGGTTTTGCTAAACTGCATTTCCTCTTGGGATGGTCGCGTACGCAGCAGCCCCAAGTTTCGAAACACATCACGGCTCTCAGCAATCACTGGAAGTTCCGCACAGAGTCGCCATTTGATTGGATGCACGATAAGCACGTGACGTACAGACTTTGTTGCTTTGTGATCCCGGCAGCCAAGTATTTTACTGACCTGACAGATTTCATAAGCGACAGTGGCGGCTCGTGCTGAAATTGGCCGGGAGGGCTGCGAAATTTCACCTCTGGTTGAACATATGGGATTGTCGCCCTGGCTGTTTTTATAATAATCAGTGGCGTTTCCAGTCACTCCAGCAGTCCTAATCTTATCAAACTTGTAATTTTCAGTTGTCCTTAGTGATACATAGAAAACATTCACTTCAGTTTAATGAACCCAAACCCTAAAGCGTAAACGAACACAAAAAATTATACCGGTCCCATCAAAAGTATGACGCATAACCAAACCACTGCCATCAAAGCTGCAAAAGCGAGAGTCGAACCCAGCTCCACTCGCATACTAAACTTAGAACATTCCGCTCGACTATTAAGGCGATATTGTTGACAACACAAAGCTTAGCATTTCATTCAGACCGTGTCATGGCAGCAGACCTAGGCCAGAGCCACTTTCTTTGAGCTGGTACTTTAATCATGTTCTTTCAAATGAAGTTCAAATATTTCAAACAGTTCATGATTTTACACAAAATTTCTGTTTTTTTTAAACTGGATTGTTATGCTTTTCCAGTAAAAGTTTGTATCCTGAACCAATTACAGCTGCAATGTTCACCTTACCAAAAAATTGAAGGTCTACTTGAATGCTTGTAGGCTTGCCAGATTTCTCATGCTTCAAAAGTTTCACATTTCAATGTTTTAAATCAGTCACATATTTTGTTGTCCAAGAATGATATTCACCAACTACTGCCGTACATCTTCAAACGCCAAACCTAGAAAGCTCATCAGCTTAGCCTGCTGTTGCAAGCTGCACTGGTGCAGATAAACGAAGAACTGTATTTTCGCAGCCCGAGATTGGCGACCAGATTTGAAGCCAATATCGCCAAAGTACTAGTAAAAGCATTGTTAAACTTATTTACAAAAATTCAATATCCAAGAAAATCAGGTGGTAAAAAACAGTCAACATCATATTTCCTCCTTTTTTTCTTTAAAAATTCATCGTCAAAATATCAAAAACGCTTTGTGATAGGCGGATATACCACCATGTTTTTTGCAGCCAATTGTTTGGTTTCTTTCTTTTAGGGCTGTGCCGAAGACAGCCCCGAAATCGCCAAATTCATCCGCAAGTATGCTGAAAACGTCATCGCATAAGCGGCGTCGTTGGAAAAGAGCGAAACGTTGGTTTTGTTGGATTCCCAGGAAACGTCGAACCAAAATGGGATCGGAAGCGCCGAAAATGATCGTGTTGTGAAATTTTCGTAACTAAATCCAAACATAAGGTGAGTTTGGACGTTTGGCGGAATCTTTTGCCTTACATTATTCAGGGAGGGCGGCAGCCCGTCTAGACGAGCCGCCCCTGATAAACGATATACCATATAAAGATTGTCGCTGGCGTTGCTGCTCGTGGAACGTTGCAGTTGAATATGCAGGATACGCTACGACGAGTCTTATATGCAAATTTCGTTCAACAATTGAAGGAATTACACAACTGTCTTCTTCGAAACGTGGTTTGTTTGCTGCGATTCACTTAAGACTTAAATTTTGTATCACACAATGGATGCTTCAGTAGGGAGGTATAGAAAATGTTGAACGTACCTAATCTTCCGAAACTGATAAGCTATAGTATCTGGTACTGCAACTGCTGGGAAAATTCGGCACTTTCGTAGTTTACTTTGAAACGGCAACTGTGTTATCAGCGCTGGGATTTCAATACAATCGCGAAATAGCACAAGCCTTTCTGTTGTAGTAGACATTCACGCTGTGATATACAGTAAAGTTCACCTAAGATAACGAAATGAAAAACTATATGGTCTGCAAAGTCCAAGCCAGCACTCAGCTTTTTTGCTGCTGCGCTCGCAACAGTTAAACAGTAGCCCACATCGATAAACAGTTTAAATTTTTAGGTTTGTAAACTTGTGGTGGTGGTGTTGACTGAAAAAGTGAGAAAATGTTTATAGACAGACACATCACAAGCAAAAAGACTTGGATTATTTATGTAATGCAAATTATTAGATATTGGGCTGTCGGTGTCTTGCTTCTGTTGAACAGTATCACAACTTTTTTTAAATCTGGGCTAGTGGGATTGATGTTTTTTCTTCACGCCAGGAGTTCATTGTCCAAACATGTGGAAGTAGGCCGTAGCCAAGTTTTAAGGTTTGGGGGGCACAACACATTTTTAGGGGGTCAAGATTTTTGTTTTTATCAAAATTTTAAAACAAATTTTTGTTGAGAACACCCAAATTTGAGGGGGGAATATTTGGGGAGCACTGCCCCGAATGCCACCCTGCGGCTACGGGCTTATGTGAAGCAGTACCAAACTTGATTGAAATTCTACCGTTATTAGTGGCGCTAAATGTGTTTTAGGAAAATATGCTTTTAGGCCAAGTGTGAATCTATCATGCGTTTATGAGATTGTTTTTCACGATAGCCAGCAGAGCTACCTAAAGTGGGAGCATTGTCATAGCAAATACCTTTTATTCATTTTTTGTTTTAAAATTGTCGCTCCAGCAATACATATGCAGGGTTCCTACGCAGTCTTGAAAAGTATGGAAAATTTGATCATTTCACAGTCTGGAAAAATATTTTTGGTCTGTTAGTATGGAAAAAGAAAATAAGTTTCCAGACTTGATCTTTTGACATACATTTTCATGATGTTTTATTAGAGATTGATATAATTTTACTTACAATGTTAATATTACAGTGCCTGTGTTTCACCTGGGTAGGTCACACGGAAATGTTAGGTCTGGAAAATGTACCGAGTTGTCACTTGTCGTGTTGATTTTACTTTTAAACCAGGTCGCGAATACGTTTCAGACATTGTTTTTTTACTGATCTCGTTACCGATAGCTAAAAAAATGTGAAGCACTCACGCCCAGCATGCACTACGTTTAGGGTAAACCTTTTAAATACATTTTGCAGATATAAGCATGGGTGTCAGAATGAGGGGGACAAAATTGAAATTCTGCTTTACTAACTTTTTAGTAGAAAAACGCTCTTCGCTTATAATGAAAATCACGGCCAATGAAAACGATATCAACGACATATTGCAAACGTTTCGATAACTCCTGTTATCATCATCAGTGCATTGCAAATTGTTTTCTTTTCTCTTAGTTTCTAGTTGTTAAAATGGTATTTCACCACTGTTGGCACCCCTTGAAAACAATTGTTTCGGCCAATGCCTGGAAAAAATCTTTCCGACGCCCACGCGCTCCGATAGCGATTTGCTGACTGAGCGCTGCGTTGTTAAAGTGTCATTCTGGTTATGATCGTTCTGACCTAACGTAAATGCAATGCGGGTGTTCTAATGTCTATGGTATAAACTGTTGATCCTCATCATATTCGCATGCCGTGTATTGTTCAAGCTTAGTTTGCTACGTTTAAAGAGCATGCCGAGCTATGAAGGGCTTGTTTTGAAACGTTTGTGGCCAACAGATAGTCTGTGGGCTGTCATTCGTCGTTTAGTGGCCCCGATTAGATTATGTTGGGCTGGTTCGTGTTTTTTACTTTTCTGCTTAGCATCCGAAAACGGTTTCCAACAACAAACAGAGCAAATCAAAACAGTATTGATCTTGATCGGCGTAAGGTGATGCGCCCGCATCTGCTTATGACGCCGAACGCAGCCAGTGATTGACTGGCACCTTTGTCAACGCTATAAAATGCGACGCAACGCTCGGCTGTTGTGCGACAATGGTACAAACCCGCCGTTATTCTGTTTTTTGGTGTAGGCACTAAGTAGGCGCGCTATCGCGATGTAACCCCATGCAGAAGAGGCGTGTTTGTGTGAGTGTTTTGTACTTGGTCGCGGCAACATAACCTCTTGTAAAATAGGCCATTGGATTCCATTACAGTTGTTGCCAAGCGCGTTAACTAGAAATATGGAACAGAGGGACATTGTGGCTAACAGAAAGGCCATCAATCTTCATTCAAGTGGAAAGAGGGAGCTATTCGGTTTGATAATGCCGGAGAGTTAACGTTGCCATGGTGATTTTTAATTTGGACGTCGGAACTGACAACACTCAAGGAGAGCTCCTATTTGAATAAAAGTAACTTCATCAAGCAAAAATTAATGACTCAACAAAGCTTTTAGTCTTAAAAGTTTAAAACAAAAAATAAATTACTTTATTTTTTTCAAGTATCAGAAAGCGCACATTTGTAGTTGCCATATGCCTTTTCACAACTCACCTGCATTATCTATCTGTGTAGGGCACGGTTCTCCATGTTGAGAACCCCCCAAAAAATCAGTTTCGGTTAATTTCCAAAAATAACATGCGAGTAGATCTTTTAACGACTGCCAAATGCATGTAAAAATCGAGAGTGGAAAACATGCGAAAAAGTCTCATTGTTTTACTGACGAGTTGAAATGTTTGCCACGTATTGATAAAAGATAAATTTAATATTGCCGTGTGCTTTCACTATTGTCATTTGGAGTTAAAGACCACTATATATATCCCTGGACAATGATCTTACATGAGAATATGAAACCGATTGAACACGTTCTGCTTCATCAGATATGCGTACTTTCTCAACTGATGTGCGCATGTAAACACTGTAACGTAAAGTTATATTTACATTATTGAACACATTGAAGTTGCTGATGAATTTATCACTTCAAAAAACATAGATTTCACGCGATTTTTCATAATTAAACCTAGACACACAGGTCGACTGAAAACAGATCTGGGTGAAAAAAAAACTTCAGTGGGAGCCCTGCTGGTCACATGCGGCAAAACGCCTACTACCGCAGTGTTGCCAGATGGTTGTCACCTAAACCTGCTGAATCGTGTCACGAAAAACTGCTAGATCCTGCTAAAAACCATGCCAGAAAATTTTAGCTAAAATCTCCTAAAAAACTTGCTATTTTGAGGTGTTTAAAATAGATTTAAAAAGCTATGTATCAATTTTGGTCTTACACTCACTATCAATGGACCAGACACTAGGCCTACGACCTGTAGGCTAAATCCTAAACACAAATCATGAGATCTTCCACTACACGCTAAATCTTTGTCTCGGCATATTGTACCTTCCACATAAACACTAAGTACAGGTAATTGTATTCGACTAAAGGTAAAATAGCCCCAGCATGCTTTCACTTCATGAGGCAAAACAGGCTACCATTATACCGCATATCGCATAACGTTTTTCTGTCAAAAGACAACTCTTCATCTGCTTGAAACAAACAATTTCAAGTGGACTGCAGTTAAGAGTATCATAAAACTGATTTTTCATCAGTTCAGTTACTGACAGCTAGGCACCGCAATGCTAACAATATACTGTAACAAATATATCTGAAATCTATGACTTCAAAAAATAATTGCACTGCATATTGAACTACCGCTCGCCTCACACTTCAACATTGGATGAACATGACATAACTACACTGTTACACAACAGTGCTTTAGCCCAGGGGTCTCCAACCTACGGCCCGCGGACCAAATCCGGCCCGCGAAGCCATTTCATCCGGCTCGCAGAGCCATTTTGTCAATAATAAAAAAGTATTACATCTGCGAAAAGTTTGATTTGTTAGATAATTAGATTGTAACATATCACAAAACAATCATATTACGTAAGATGTCCGTCTGTCGAGCTGTTTTGTAATGGCATATGTGGTCCTCTGACAAAAAAGTTTGGAGACCCCTGCTTTAGCCAATAACACAATTCAAAGTGAGTCACAATCGATGGCCGCCAAAAACTTCCTTGCTTTGGTACTGCATTACGGTATAAATATAATACTATACATTAACTGAAGTAAAACGTCGTAGGTAGCCTAGGCTACATGAAAGAATGTTGAAAATAGCCATCAATCACACAAAAACCACGAGCAAACAACGCAACTTGAGTTTGGGTACGAAGGCAAGTTAACCACGAATTGGCGCAACGGTATTGATCAGCTGTAGCCTCCAGACTGCCTCGTGGAAACGTCCAACAGATTGCAAAAGATTGTAGGGCGACCAGACGAGTGGGCCTAGGCAGTAGCGGACACAGGTTAATTTGGCGGGGGAGGATGCGACATCGATTTGCAATGAACCCAATGCTTCATGAGGACCATATTGCGTAAACCAAAGTTTCGCATACGTACATTTACGAGGAAACAAGTCTAAGCTTGGTTTAGTTTAGAAGAAGCTTGATTGATAAAACTGGTCAAACGTTAACACTGCACCGCTACGGAATCAACAAGCAATGTGGCACATAACAACGATCTGGCGAAGCCACTGGCGTCGGCGCAGGTACATCGAGGACTCGTGATAAACAGTTCAAGTGACGACATAATACTTATTCTCACTGTAGGTTACGTTTGTTACATCATAATCACCGGTGGCAGCAGCCAGCATAGGGCAGTAGCGCTGTTTGACTTGTATGTTGCAGCAAGTGAGCGTATAGTCACTTGGATGCGGCTTAGATCAGTGCTCTTCAAATGGGGAACCTTATAGTTTCAATTGTCGTTTGGAATAGTCTGCAACACCCATAGTACTTTGTGTATAACATTTGTTATTGCAGGTAATTTTGATGAAATAAGAACAAGAAGCGGGTTGATTCTGTTTATTTTGCAACCGAAATTAAGAGAACAGAAAGAAACAAATAATTTGTAATGAGTGAAAGCACGGAAGTAACGAAAAAACGAAAGCGAGAAAGCACAATCGTGCATGGGCGTCCGCAAAAATTTTTCCAGGGGGGACGACGTCGACATTTTGTTTATCATTTTTAAATTGCTGATGATCAGTGTTCCCTCTAAATAATTTTGCACTGAGCAAATATTTGTTTTAGTGAGCGAGCATGATTATTTTAGGGCTGAGTAAGTGGAGTTTTCAATGACTTACAAATTTTGTGAATTATATAATAAATATATAATCTTATTAAAATACGAACAAAATACACATTTCATTCAAATAGCTTCTTGTTTGCGTGCTTTTCCATTGCTTTGAAATGTTGCAAGTGCGCGAGAATGAGATTTCACTGCACAACAGTTCTGGTGGTCCTGAGTATTTGCGACCCTTAGAGGGAACATTGCTGACGAGTGACGATGCAAATGGATGTTCACAAAACGCTTAATCCTTTCTACACTACAAAGAAAATGCCTCATGTTACGGTAACAATAAAAAAAACGCTTCGTAAGCAGCAATAGCCAGGTATATTAGCACCACGATACAACAATTTACACAGTAGGCTATCTGCAGAAATTCAACGCAGGGCATTTCTTTTCAAGTAAGCATTGCCATGATCTGTAAAGAAAGAGGCATGGGGTTGACATGGTTTTCAACGAAATCACAAAGTATGACTTTATTTTACTTAGCAAGCAGGACCGCAGCCAGCTGATATATTTAACTGAACATGCTTTTGAAAATTTTGGGGGAAATTGCCCGGATGGTCTCCCCTTGATTGCGGGATCAGCTGACAAGACTTGTCAGAACCACTTAGAAACAGGAGCTGCAAACGTCTGGGATCTCATCCAAAGCGATCAATAAAACCTTGCTTGCCTTTGGTATTTTTTTCACAGTGAACGTTCATCATACACAAACCGGACAATTAAGTAGACCTGTATGTTGACACGGCTACGGACAAACTTACTAGAATTAGAACACCACGCAGGTTTTGCAAAATTGACCAGATGAACTATGAAAACTCGCCACAAAAAATATAGCTTGGCATTCAGTATTCACTCAGATATCAGAACTAAACCTTAACGATAAAGACGTACTCCCACAAGCCTGCATAGATGCATTCTAGCAAGCCACGTAATTTTATACTGCATGAAAAGAAGCCTGCAGAGTGTAGTTTGACACTCAGGCACATCGGTCACACTCGCACTAATAATGGATGTTTCAAACTTGTGGAAGCATTGCAATAGACTTACTCATGCTTCTTTTCAG
>Ga0210059_1002847_pt1 | contig 27375 bp, 16 predicted proteins | sample Ectturendosymbi2_FD_188042 | JGI IMG/M metagenome (GOLD analysis project Ga0210059, IMG submission 188042) | Ecteinascidia turbinata endosymbiont from Florida, USA - Sample 2 (SPAdes) (version 2) | ecosystem: Host-associated > Tunicates > Ascidians > Unclassified | place: Key West, Florida... | reverse complement strand
TTTGGCATTTTGCGGCCTCAGCTTTTGGAGTTAGGGTGAGCTTCAGGGTTTATCTTTTGTTTTTACTTCGTTTCTGCCAAGCTTCGGACTGGCGGCACAATAGTTGCAGCCAAGCCGTTGCCGTCGACATTTTGGCGGCAAAATAGACACTACCTTTTTGATTTGGTGTATGTGAAAAATTTGGTATATTTTGTTGGACGGTTTAGTTAAGACTTTAAACCAAAAGTATTTGCTATATTGCAAAGCATTAACAGAGAAAACATTGTGGCGTTTAAACTATATCAAAAATGCTAAAAGTGACTTTGCATATGGGAAAGCAGAGAACGAGACTGGAAGAGAGCTAGAAGATTATGAAAAAACTAAACGTAGCATGTTGATATGAGTTTTCAGTCAGCCAATGCATCCTAAGGTTGGATAGTTGTACATGAGAGTGTCATAAGATTTAGAGAAGAGTGAATGATAGTTTGCATGGCTGGCAAAGCAGGATCCTGCTGGTGTTGTGTGTCCCTTTTGGGCCATTCCGTGTCAATTCTCAGGAAGTGGTCAGGTCACCCTCTCTAATTTTCTTGAAATTTTGCTCAAATTGTCATTACCCCATATGATGAACATCTGCAAAATTTGAATGAAATCTGTCAAGAAATGGCATGATTATAAAGCTTTTTAGTTGGGGGTGTTTAGGTGGGGGGTTGCAAATTGTTCATATTTGGCCATGTTTAAAGCCTTATTATTGCCAAACTACATTAGTGAACAATCCCAATTTTTCAGGGATGCTAGTAACTTTGCCAAATATTGAAAAAATAACATTATCTACATTGTGAATTTTAAAGGTCAAAGGTCACGCACACCCAAAGTTGACTGTTTCTAGCTCTTGCCACAAATTTTCAAAAAATTTCAAACCTTGCTACGGTTTTATTTCTTGATATTTTTCACTGATAATTGGAAGAATTGTTGCTGATAAAATTATCTTTGATCTTAGAAAATTTTATTGCAAAATATCAACAGGTTTGTGAGATATCTTGAGCCAAACTTGGCACGAAATGAAAAAACTAGAAAATTGGGGTACCTATGTAGCCCCGGTTACCCATGACCGCAGTGAAAATTTGCGTTGGAAAAAGTTTCACATATTCATTATGATATGACAAGTTTACCATACAAAATTCATAAATGGTTCACAATGTCTTCATAGAGAAAAAAATTGACAAAGTTTGTGCAAAAACTACAAATTTGTGTAATACAGAGGTCTCAGTATTCTCTATTTTTCATTATACCGTTGTTATTCAAGCTAGCATTGTTACTTCACAAATTCATTATCAAATTCTGGAATTCTATTGTGTCTTGTGCAAAGTCAATTGCATGTTTAAGTGGAATGAAACTGAAAAATTTTGTTTCATTTCACTTTACACTTTGATGGCCGGTCTACAAATATATCGTACCTGGATTTCAACCTAAAACCAGCAGTTTTTCGTTGCCAGCAGTTTTACATTACGTCTTACGTTATGGTTAAGTTTTACGTTATGGTTACGTTAAAACCAGCAGTTTTACGTTATGGTTTGTATTTAACCTTAAACAATGTACGACTCAGCAGTTTTCATGGAGCTTGCTGTCCCTGTGTTGTGGTTACGGATGGGCTTTGCAAAAGCAAATTAATGTGCATCCATGTGTGAAGATTAGATACGGTACAGAAGGTGAAATTTTGGTGGCGTGTAACTTTGTAAATATACATCAACGATGGCTTTCATGCATATATTCATTGTCAGTGCATCGAGTCCACCATTAACATAATAATTATGTTTTTAATAATATTTTCTGAATTGGTGTTCTGAAATTTGACCGAAATGTGACCATACATAATTTATTATTAGCACAGTAGAGTGGCTGGGAGTGTTTTGTTAACTCTTCATAATTTGCTGTAGTTGTTATAAGTGCACTGTCATATCAAATGTAAGAACATTTTTGTCAGCATGTCAACTCACCAGCTGTGGTGCTCCGAATTTGTTTTGAAAGCGTCAGACATACATTAGAAGCAATGAGAAAAGCAAAGCACCCAATGGTTATATTGGATTAATCTTGATGATTGTTTACTGCTAAACATATTCAATTGTAATCTGTTTGTACCTTTACCCTTGTTTCTTCAACATCATTTGGTGATGCCATGTATCTGGTGGGACATACCTTCATGCTCCTCACTCCATTATGGTCCATGTGTAATTGTGTTACAGTACTTCTTCACAACTCATACCTAGAATCCGACAGCCTACCATAGCCTGAAGCCTCTCCCAGACACGCAACCCCACAACTGAACGATGCTCACAGGGACCCAGCCACAAACATGAAAAGTCTGGTAAGCCAAGAACTATCTGACTTCAACATCAAAGGTGCCTTACAAATTCTGTCTAGTGATAACTCCTTTGTTAACCCCAGCAAAGAATCTCTTGACACCCTTCAACAAAAACATTCCTAGGCCCTACTTGACCTTATTCTACCCCCATCTCCAAGTACTACCACCCCACCAATATACTTCAGTCAAACCCAAAGACATGCTGCGATCTTTTCCTTTCCACATGGTTCCAGGGCAGGCCCAGAAGGTCTGCAGTCACAGCATTTAAAAGACTGCATATCAATCTCTGCAGGCGATTCCAGCACTTCCCTCCTCACCAGCCTAACTGAATTAGTTAACCACCTCACCAATGGACATCTGCCAACTACCCTCCAGCCTTTCCTTTATAGTGCACAACTCCACGGACTGCTCAAAAATAACGGAGACCTGAGACCGATCGCCGTAAGGTGCACTTACCGCTGCCTGGCTGCAAAAGATTGTCTGAGACCTTATATCTCAAGGTTGTGCAAGTTACTCTAACCCTTCCAGGTTGGGGTAGGAACCCCCCAAGGTCGTGAAACTATAGTCCATGCCACACGCTCCTTCATGGCGCAAACGCAAAGTAAAAAAGTTTTGCTAAAATTTGATGTTAAAAATACCTTCAATAGCATCTGTCAAGACACAGTTCAAGCAGCTCAAACACACCTCCCAGAAATCTATCATTTCATATGAGACTGTTATTCTTAGAAACATCTCTCTTTCATGGAGAGTTCTGCCTTGACTTAGCCACCAGTGTGCAACAAGGACTGAAGGAAACCTTTCAGCCCAGCTCTTTGCCCTCGCCATTCGCAGAGTTACATCCGAGGTCAAAATGTTTGGTGCCTTGATGATGGATGTATCGGTGGAGACCTGCAGACCGTGCTCAGCAACACCGCCATCATCAGGAATGGACTATCCTCAGTTGGCCCAGAAATAAACAATTCTAAATGTGAGCTGCTCATTGTCAACCAAGTCCCAAACAACTAAGCTTTTCAAGGATGAATTCCCATCCATCTCAATCCCTGATCCTAATCAATGGTGGTGATTAGGATCCCATCTGCATCAGGAATCTGCCCCACTGCATTTAGAGGCAAAAACTAAAGTGCTTGACAACATCATCGAAAACCTTGACCTAATAGAGCCACATCAAGCATTTTTTATACTAAAAAACTGTCTCTCAATCCCCAAACTCGTATATTTACTGCAAAGTGCACCATGCTTCAAGTGCAAAGAGGAACTGGAGGTGTTTGACACTGCCATAAAAACCAACATGGAAAAAATATGCAATGTGTCTTTTGGAGAAGAAAACTGGTCACAAGCATCCCTACCAATCAGACATGCATGCTTGGGCATTCATTCTGCTGCAGACCTGTCCCTGCCATGTTTCCTGTTATCGTCTCATGCCTTTTAAGGGCTTCGTCAATTGTTTACCTCCCTCCCTTAACATGGAACTCCCTTATGGGGATGTAAATGATGCAAGTTTGACTTGGTCCAAACACCATGATTCATTACCACTACAAAAGGGAATACAATCAGCCTGGGATGATCTTGCCTGCAGAGATTCACTCAATACCCTACTAAGCACCAATAACCCCTGGAACCACTGCTGGTTACTCACTGCATAAGAGAGGCACACTGCTGCCTGGTCAGAAGCGTTCCCAAATGCTAACATTGGAAACCTTCTTAGCCCTGATGAGCTCCGTATTGTAATCACCCTCTGAACCAGTGCCAAAATCTTTGAAAGCACAAAATGCTGCTGCAGCAAAATTGTTGATGAGCTGGGGCTCCATGGCCTCTCCAGTATTACAAATGTAGGCCACTTCCCAAGACATTCAGCCATCAATTCCATCCTGAAAAGATCATTGACCCACAGTAATCTCTCCTCTACCTAGGAGCCTGTTGGCCTGACAAATGACAGAAAGAGGCCAGATGGATTGACTTTTGACCCCTGATATAGAGGCCTAAGCATAGTTAGTATGGGATGCAACAGTTGTGGACACTATTGCTCAGGGCCACTACAAAGACACTGCCAGACAGGCCAGTTTTGCGGCTGCAAAAGCTGAGGATGCAAAATGCCAAAAATACCATGACCTCCAAAGCAATTACCACTTCCAACCAGGGGCAATTGAGACCACTGGTGTGTATTGCAAGTCCACTGCCCCTTTTTGAGTGGTCTTGCAAAGAAACTCGTTGATATGTCTGGTGACCCCAGGGAGTGCCAGTGGCTCCACCAACGCTTGCCCCTAGCTGTGGTCAGGTGAAATGCTGCCAGCATATTGGCCCGTGTGCAAATTTAATCTGATATTATCTGTTCTTTTTCTTAGTTGCTTTTAATGTACTGACCAGCATCACTGCCTGCCACTTGCCCCTGTGTCAATGTATAGCTACTGCCTTCTGAATCCTCGTTCTTTCTGTAAGTTTCACTGTTCCCTGAGTTGTGCAGTGTTACCTTACGCATTGGTTAAATATCTTGTCAATCACACAGCCTATGGCGAGACTACATTGTGGTGCTATTTTCCACATTGCTTGAAACATCTTCATGATAGATATGTATAAAAATGTTTTCTGCTCTTGCTACTTGTTTTTGTAATGAAAGGTTGTGTTAAAACTTAAAATGCATTGATATCTGCCTCATAATTCTTATTGTTGCTCACTTCCTTTACCTATGTGCATGCTTTACCTGGTCATCTGTACATACCTCAACTTTTCACCCATTGCTTGCCCACCATCATCTGTGTTACATTGATGTCTATCATGTATGTGCTATAATTACTGTATTTTCTTTTCGTTTTGTTGTGCTGATGTTTAATTTTACGTTCTTTGTATTTATACTGTTAGCATACCTTTGAAATTTTAAGTTTAGTTGCTGTAATTTAGGAAAAACTTTTATGTTGCGTAGTATGCCAAATGTCTGAAGTTTCAGTTAATGGTTTAATTGAACCAGTGCCGTATCTGATAGTTACAATAGCAGATGTTTGTTATCTGTGTGCATAAGGAAGATAAACTAGAGCAGGGTCACCGACAATATTCAAACCGAGAGCTACTTCTGGGGTACCGTATAATGTGACGGGCTACCAGTTTTCTATACATTTATGAAATAAAACGTTTTGCTCAATTTATCTTTAATTATGTTCTAATCAATAAAGCTAATCACATTCATCTGTGTGAGACACTGATCACGTTAGCTTCAGAACATGCCTGCGGGCAACCCACATGGTCTTTGTAGGTAACCTGGTGCCCACGGGCACGATGTTGGTAACCCCTGAACTAGAGCAAGATGTCAATTTTCTTTCATTGTATTGCAAAAATGATTGATTCTGGTGACATTTCAATTATTGACTATAGAAATTAATTCTTTCACAGCCAAGAATCAGATTCTGCAATATCACAGTATATATTTATCCACTACTAGGTAGACATCATCGCCTATGACTTACCTTAAGTGAAACAACATTGGAATAGTTTTTGGGCTACGGTAGTCATTGCAAATCGAAATGAAATTAAAATTGAATTACGTATGTTGTGACAATAACATTTCTTATGAAATATGTTTTATACATAAAGTGCTTAATACAATTGTTTTACAGTACACACACAATATAGACATCAACGTAACACAGATGATGATGGGTAAGCAATGGGTGAAGAGTTGAGATATGTGCAGATGAGCAGGTGAAGGAAGTGTTAGTGAGCAACAATAAGGGCTATGAGGCAGAGAGCAATGCATTAAAACACAAACATATTACAATAAGTTTTGCAGCAAACAACACAATAAGCATTGGGTACAGGAAAAACAAAATGTGTTTAGTAAATGAGAGGAGCATGTAGTTCTAGAAAAGGTAATATTTTACACGTAATGTCATGACTTGTGAGATTTATCCACGTATTGCACAAATATAACTGGTGTCATGTCATTGACACCAGTTTTCAGCTTTATATGATTGTGGGCCTAGGAAGTAAACTGAAGTCAATGTCTGTGAGATCCTGGAGGTGAACATTGCTTCATTTTGCCTCGAAATCATCGTATTGCAACAAGGGTGCTCCTCAAAAGGACAAATCTGAGCTTTGCTCTTATGTAAGTCATGACAGATGCGTATGGCTCACTGCATTTTTCATGTTCCCCATTATGGTCTGTGGGTGGTAGGACATACATTCATCGATGGTACTCACTCCAGTATGATCCGTGGGTAATTGTGTTACTTCTTCCTGATTTGTGTCCAAACATTGTTTTCTGTCATTGGTACTTGCTTCACAATGTTGTGTTTTAATGCATTGCTCTCTGCCTCATAACCCCTACATTAACATTGTTGCTTGCTTCCTTCACCTATGTGCATCGTGCATGCTTCACCCGACCTGATCATCTGTATATACTTCAACTATTCACTCATTGCTCCTTTATTGCTTCTTCATGTTTTCCTGTTTTTGTGATGTTGCTATAGCTTTTTTATTGGTGCAGTGTGTGGTTGATTGCTTTTTGTATCACTTAATCATTTTTCAACAAAATGTTCCCGCCTGAAAAAAAATTAGCACAGTTGAGTTGGCTACACATTTCTATTTTCAACAAACACCATAGGTTAGTTAGGTAATATACATATGTATTTTTGGTTTCAGTTAATTTTCAAGTGTTTTGTTTACTCTCTACTGTAGTTGTTGCAAGTACACTGTCACATCAAATGGAAGAACATTCTTGTCAGCATGTCAATTCATCAGCTGTGGTATTCCGAATTTGTTTTGAAGCTGGACATCAAGTTGATTGGCATGTTATGGATCCACATGCAATAGTATTTCAAGATGTTTTAGATGCCATTTCAGAAGTAAGTTGTGTTTGTCTTATGCACAAGCATGTTCTTATTGAGATTTGCCATTAGAGTATCAAGCTGTAATTAGTGATTTTTTTTAAATGTGGTTTCAATCGAAATCTAGCAGGTTCTTCTCAGGGTAATGATACTGAACCAGAAAATGGCCTGATATAAAAAGAAATGCTTAAATGATGATGTATTGACAGTAGCAATAGTCCATCCACAATTGGCAATGTTGCTGCTCAAAAAGTTCCTTTTATTTTTAACGTGGACACATGTACAGTATTTCCAGATTTTTGGAAGATTAGGGCCATGCTGCTAGTGTCTGTGAGTATGGCTAAAAGTTAGGTTACCAATTTGATGTGTAACTGCTCAAAACCTATAAGCTATTTTGATGATTATAAAGGATTATAGTGAACCATAGTATTTGTTCAGAGATGTTTTTGTATGTTAGTGCTGTTACATGCAATATCGCCAGTGGTTCATGAAATGCTGTTTCTATTGTTTAGGCAAGTGGAAATGATCTGCTTGTGACATCATTTGAATACAAAGATGAGGATGGTGATAGAATCACTGTTAAGTCTGATGAAGAACTTCATGCAATGATAAACTTTCATTTGACAATTGGCACATCATTTGGAATACCTTCGCAGCAACCTGGTTGTGGAACTAATATTGTGTGTCCAAGTTTGCCCAAACATCTTTATTTATATCCAAAAGTGTGCAAACACCCTTGGAAAAGAAACAAACATGAACTAAAAGTGGCCATTTTTCCTACTGCATCATCATTACTTTTAGCAGGTCAATTTTCAAAAAAACACAGCAAAATAGTGCCGGGTTTAAATGGAATGAATATGACTAATACTTTCTCTGATAATTCATCAAAGCAGCAATTCACTCTGGAAGATTCAGTGCCTCTCTGTTATTCTTCTGCAAATACTTCAAACATCGCTGTGCCTCCTGTTTCAGAAAAACATATTGACAGTAATGTTTCACAAAGTTCACGTTTTTCCCATTTGGGAAAGCTGGATAATGATGCTCTAGTGTTTCTTGAAGTGCTTGGGAATGGCAATAGTGGCGTGGTCAGAAAAGCTATTCACAGACAAACAAAAACAATAACTGCTGTAAAGACCATTGCATTAGACCTAACTGGAGAAGAGCAGCAGCAAATTCTCAGAGAACTAGAGATACTTCGCAGGTACTATTTCGTGCTGAGTTATAAAAATTTGGTAATACACATAAAAATATGCTAAAAGATCAAAACTGCTTTGCCTGTAATGTGTTTAAACATCAACTCATATGGTCGAAAGTCTGTTATATCTCAGTAAAGTTTACTATTTCATTACAAATTTATTGTACATAAGGTTCTTTATGTTGAACATGGTTTTGGAAATATTTTTTCCTAAAAGAAAAACCAGCATTTTCTTATTTCCACCAGGGTTGGGACTATTATGTAGAAACAACTACAACAAGCCTCTGCTTGGTAGCCGAGTATTTGTATATTTCCTAAACCTAAGTTATGATGTCCTAGATTTTCTTTCCAGTCAGTAGTTTGTCCAAAATATAATAAAATTGTGCTCCCAAATGACAATGTCTGATTCCAGCAAAAACTTTGCTTTGTTTGATTTTCATGTGTTTTCTAAAATGCTGCTGGAAATCGTTTAACTGAATTTGATTTGCTATGCTTATGTTGTTACATATCAGTTTCAAGCTTCACTCGTGTTTAAGTTGCTCAAAACAAAAGTTAAGTGTATCCATAATCAGGATTTTTCTTTTCCATGTTTAGCTACAAATTAGAGGTAAATAGATATAACCATCCTGACTGTTTAAATATAATTCAAATTCTCCAGTGATATTTTTGAAGCTGATCAATAAAGAAAGAAATCCTTTTTCATTCCTGTTCACAAAAACACTTCTGTCCCATTGCCCCCATTTTTAAAAGGGAAGGAAGAATCATTCTTCCTCTATATGGAGTCTCATACTGTGTCATTTTCTTTTTGTATCTTATCAATTTGCTGAAAGGCTAGCAAATTGATTCCTTATGTAGAAATAAAGAGCCCTCACCAGAAATATAAATGTTGCTGTTGCAACTGCCTCTATTGATAGTGACTGGCCATTTCAGATCTAGAAAATGTGACGTTTTTCCTATTAAGCAACTCATGCACTGTTTCTGTGGCTGCCTCAATTAGGAGTCAGTTCAACCAAAAAATCAAAATAAGGCACTGCCAGCAAATGGTTATTTTTATTTTGGCATTATTACCAACACCACTACCCGCTGGTGAGTATTTTATAGCAAGAATTGAAATACCTCAAAATATACCCCAAATGCAGAAATCTAGAAATATAATTGTCATTTGTTACAAGTGCTTTGCTAGGTATTAATAAAATTAATTTGATCCCTACCAATGGAAATAATTTGCCAAAGAAACAAAAATTTTTAATTCTGACCTGAGTTTTTGTTTTGGTTGGAAAGAAAAAAATTCATATTCTAGATAAAGTTTCTCGAACTGGAACTATTAGGTCTTTATAACATGCACTCAAATCTTTAATTCTTTTTGCTTTTTACCAACTGCTGAACTTTTTTTTAACTAGAAATAAGTTGTGTTTGTGCTACTTTTTCTTTAGGTGTAATGGTTCACCAAACATAATTGCTTTTTATGGAGCTTATTTTCATGAAAATCGTGTTCTGCTTTGCACTGAGTTCATGGATGGTGGTTCATTGGACCGGTATGGAGCCATTCCAGAGAGGGTTCTGACAAATGTGGCATGGTAAATCTTCAGTTACTTGTTAACTTGTTCACCTAATGGTGGGTTTTGATTTGATGATTTGCAAAACTAGGTGTCACTTTCAACATGTGCAACTTGCTGAACAATTTGTTTGCTTTCAACTAATAGTCAAACACTATTTTACAGCTCTATATCATTTGGACTCAAGCATTTATGGAGCTTACGGATAATGCATCGTGATGTGAAACCATCAAATGTTTTAGTTAATACTGCAGGCCTCATAAAGTTATGTGATTTTGGTGTTAGTACACAACTTGTGGACTCCATTGCACGAACATATGTTGGTACAAATGCATACATGGCACCTGAAAGAATTATTGGGTGTGATTACACAATTTACTCTGATGTATGGAGTTTTGGAATAGCATTGTGTGAGCTAGCAACGGGCCAGTTTCCATACCCACAGTTGGCTGCAAAGATTGCTGGTGTGTATTGTTCCAAAAATGTAATAGTGTGTATCTTGTTCTTCAAGTTCTAAGTTTTACATACATATCCAGTGCTTTTGTGCAATATGTTGGAAGTTATTTGTAACTTGTAATGTCGTCCTGAATACTAAAATATTTGTAATTCAGCACTGCGGTTTACTTTTTTGCGTATTTTTAGTAAAAAGTCATGTTCATTTTTATATATGGTGTTAGCTATGCACAAAAATAAAATATGAAGTATGCCTAGGCCTGAGGCAAACTCCCCGAAAGGTGCCCTAAAACAGCTGTTGAGGAGCCCAATTTGCATATAATTGTTGCTTTATTTTGAAAAACGTATGATTTGCTTTAAACTTTATTAAATGTGGCTGTAGAGTGGTTCATAAGGTTTTTGAGCAGAACCATGCAAAAACCTTTTTTATTTTTCATGAGACCTTTCGATCATTTGTTTCGTAATAGTATTAAAACTCGCTGACGAGAAACAGTCACCTTGGTTTTTCACTAGCCTACCTTTTCGGACATCATGACTGAAGTGACTTATTTGGTCTATGACCGAAAACAAAACCAGGCAAAAACTAAGTGTGAAACTCTCCAAGGGTGCCCACAGCATCTCTGAAAAAAGGGGAACCAAGGTGACTGTTTCTTGTTCGCCTCCCCTAATATCCACCCTACTCACAGAGGTAGGTGGAAAAAAATTAAAGCAGACAACAAGAAGAGAGCATAGTTGGTTTAGGTATGACATGTGATTGCTCCACAGCACACCTGAACTGCATCAGGGATTTTTCAGAGAGCAAGTCACGTGCTAACGCAGGGGTCGGGAACCTATGGCTTGTGAGCCAGATGAGGCTGTTTTATTGATGGCGTCTGGCTTGCTTGAAATTTTCTTAGCACAATTGTTACAAATAAAACTTTTTCTGCAATTTTCCATCTACCAGACTACAAAGCCATCAGCAACACCATAAAGCACCAGAAGTCGCATTAACAGTAAGAAGCATGTTACTATAGAGAAAATTCAGACATTTGCCATTGTTTAAAATTGTTGGTTTTGCTTGAAAATGCACATGTTAGTTAGTAAGTTAGTTGCATTAAGTGTTGAAAAGTATTATATGGTTTCATGGCTCCCTTAGCCAAAAAGGTTCCCGACCCCTGTGCTATAGAATCGTTTTGCAGTTGCAAATACACTCAGGCATGAATAACATAACCGTTTCATTCAGAAAGTGAATACACGATCGTTACATCGAGTTTAGATTGCAGGCAGTGCAAGAGCACTATCTTTGTTAGATGCAACAATCTGAAGTGCATTAACTGCAAAATACACTATGTTAGAGAGTTATTTTGAACATTTATGCATATCACTTGATAGGCCTGCTGGTAAGATCCCGCCATTTGTTAACTATACACTACTTTGTGCTGGAATCATCAGCTTGAACCATAACGAATACAAAATAATTAATGTGGGCTTAATACGGATCTATAATGATAAAAATATCGGTTGTGTTTTGCTGGAATTTCAGCTGGCAAGTGTTCACAGCAGTAGAGATGTTTACAATGTTGACGTAATCTTGACACCACTGAACAGCACTTACTTTTTCTGGTGCAGGCCTGTTTCTACAATAGCATTGATTGAAACCGCATAGCACAGGCCTGGTCAACCCGTGGCTCTGCCTGGCTTCATGGAGCTCTTAAGCAAATACCGTATTTAATCGTGTACAAGTCGCAAAATTTTGTACTAACTGTTCAGCGTGAGGGAGCGACTCACACATTGCATGGAAGCATGCTTGGTGGCTATGTTAGTGTGAGATATTTACAATAAATGTAGCCAAGTAAAGGTATGTGTGTGAGCGAGGAAGAGCTTGGGTGGTGTTCCATGTGCCCATTTGTATGATGTGGCTCTTTGCGGTAATACAGTAAGAAATGTGCCTCGTGGTCCCTGACTGGTTGGCCAACCAGATAGGAATTATAATGGAGATAACGTGAACTTCACAAAAATCTGTCTGTGTTTCGGTTTTGCTGATGTAACACAAAATGTTGATATGCGCATTTCTAAAAATTTGAGCCTTCAACAAACTATTGAGGCTGTTGTTTGTGACCCTACAGCCACTCCTCCACAACCCACTTTGGGATCGCAATCCACCAGTTGGGAACCACTGGTCTAGACTCATAACCATCACTAACTCTCCCAATATCATTGCCATAATTTTACAATACTAAGTTACTGTAATGCATGCCTGTATGCAAAAGATTCTATTTGAATAAGAGGTGTTGATGCCACATAGCAGTCACAAAAGATTATCTGTAAAATCTTAGTTTCAGATTCTTATTTGTGAAAGGATTCTTTTTGATAGCCAGATTGCAAAACACCTCACTTTTTATTGGTACAACTACCAAAAAACTGTTCTCTGTTCTCTCCATTGCCAGACTGACTGCATTATATCATAACTGCCTATGAGGTAGCAAGTACTACTGTAGCTGTTGCTTGCCACTGTAAGGGAAGTTTATGTGATGTGGTATGCTCCTGTATCGCTTGATAAAAAGTGACATTGGACAAAGTAGCATTTATATGGTAAGGTTGGAATTTAAATTAGAAGTAAACTAAGAGCACAGAAGCTATTATCAAACGAGATTAGAATTGCGAGCATTTCACTCCATATCATCAAAATAAATAACTAGATGTTGTACTTGTCCAAATCTGTGTGTGAATTGTGTTATCTAACCTATTTAATTTATTTTCACTGTTAGGCTCAAATGGTATACTGCCGATGGAGCTAATGCAGTGTATCGTGAATGAACCACCACCTGGTTTGTCTGATGAGCTGTATTCTGCAGAACTGGTGGATTTTGTCAATTGTTGCTTGCAAAAAGAAGCATCCCACCGGTTTTTACCAGAGCAACTATGTTGTCATGCACTTGTGTCTTCATATCAGCAATCATCCATGGAGAAAAACCAAGCTCTTGTAGCTCATTGGATTTGCTCTCAACTGGCTGCTAAGAGTTAAATAAAGTTTGATGAAAGTATTCACAAAATCAGTGTTATTTCATTAACGCAACTGCATAAATAACAGGTGCAGTATGTCTCAATTGCAAGTGACTACATGGAGCAAAGTCTAAAAATTTTGCCAATTATTTGATGAACTACTGTTTCTCTATTATATTCATGCACTTTAAATCAGTTGGCTAATTTGTAGTTAACTGGGAGTTCTTATCAGATACATTTTTCACAAAAAGGGATGCAGTTCTGCACTAGCAGAATTATGGAAATCAGAATGTTTGATGCCAAATAAGCATTTTTGGCTTGTATGTTAAGAGATTTTAGTATTGTTACTGCCAGCGTTTGTAATATTGGTGCTACACATTGATATTGTTGATGATACTGGCATTGTGTTGATCAACAATTTTGCAAAATATGCATTTTATTTTTTCGTGGATAAGCTGTTGTCCATGTGGTAGGTTGAATGTCCTAACAGTAGCTTTCATGTCAAATAAGGTTAAATTTTTTGGTGTGCATTTAAAATGTCTCTACTGTTGAACATGAAATACCTGCTAAAATCAAATACTAATATACTTCAAAGTTCAAAGCCAACCCCATATTGCATAAGCAAGACACATGGCATGTAGTCAAAGTGAAAAATACATGAAATATTATGTATTTTTTATTATTGTAAGTGGCAGCATTAGTGTTTCTTGTTATTATTCATCTTGTTTTTACCTTCAGAATTCAAGAAGTTTGCGGAACACCTTAATTTTTATTTGACCTTAATTTTTATTTGACCTGTATAACTTTCAGGTCAGGGATGGGTAGACTTCTTGACTTGTGGACATGGCATTGGATTTTAAAATTGGACAGTAGGCTAGATCAGCTATGTCCAACCCGCAGGCCGCATGTGGCCCAGTTAAAGGTTTTGTGCGGACCATTTCAGGTTTCAGTTGCGGTGATTTGCTGTAGCAAAACTATCCTACCTACTGACAATCTGTCCTTATTCTGATAATCTTGAATTTCACATTTATGATGCAGGTGGTCCTTAGTGCCACTTTGTCACGTAAATGTATGTTACCATTGCAGTTAGGATCCGAATGCTTTCATAATAAATACTACGGCCAAAGCAAACGATACAACTGACATCTTGCAAACGTTTCGATAACAACTGTTATCATCTTCAGTGCATAGCAATGCTATGCACTGAAGATGATAACAGTTGTTATCGAAACGTTTGCAAGATGTCAGTTGTATCGAATGCTTTCAGTACATTAGCTTAAGCTAAATTTAGTTTGCTCAGATCAAAGTAAGCCATTCAATGTGTGGCCTTCATTAATATGTCATTCAATGTGTGGCCCTCATTAATCTGTCATATAATGTGTGGTCTTGGTTAAGACAGTGACATAGTTCTTGGCTCAGTAAGCCATTTGGGTTGGACTTAGCTGGGCTAGATTGTGAGATGGTTGGATTGTTAGTTTAAAGTAGTGTTAATGAGATGTAAAAACATAATGACTTTATCAATATAATATTGTTTATCAAGACAAATTAAAGTGCTCAAAGGGCTGTGGTTAGGCTGTAACGCTTGTTTTAGATAAGCAAGTAAGGAGTGCTCTAGGCTATATGCCATTTGCTTAAAGTACCACTAATCTTCACAAAAAGTCAAGAACTTCAATAACATAGATTAACATACAATGATTGCCACTGTTCTACATAGTAAGATGCCATAATATCCTCATGTTTTTTATTTGTACCATTAAAATTGTTTTATCTGTAACTTGGCCAAAACTAACATTTGTGTGGAAGCTTTTAATGTAAGATTTGTCACTTTGACATCAAATTAAATTGGTTTACTGCGAGTTGCAGTAGTGTGATGTGGTCTTATACAGAAAAAGCACTCAAGCAAATGTAACTTTTTAGAAGCTATGTTTGTCCACCGTTGTTTTCATTTTTAGGGTTTGGTGTTCTGCTTTGCATCTGCAATTGGGTCATACAAATCATTCAAGATATGTTTGAGCAGATGGTACAGTAGTTGAATAACAACTTCTTGATCAGAAAAGTTGTAGGTATTGATTAATTTTGTTAAGTAGCCATTCCATATTAAGTGTGGTGATATCAGCAGTAAACACCAAGGTTCAACATCATTGTAACAGTACTACATGACTTCACTTAGCAAACATAATTTTTTTAATTAATGCCCTGCCATGCATAGACCATGGCACCAATCAGAAATAAATTCAGTAAATATGCAGTGTGATGATGGAGGTTTTGCTACATAATAGGATAACTTACAGTTGGTGTTTGCATTGTCCCTGTGAAGTTTGTGAAGGTGAAGGTCTGAAGGATTACATCCTGATGTACCAATGGTTATCAATCATTAACGTGCCTACTACTTCCTATCCTCTGCCTCACTGATGCAGGTGTGAGCAGTTGCTCTAGTTCAGGGGTGGGCAAACATTTTCTACAGAGGGCCACATTGAAAATTTTATTGCTACCGAGCGCCGCATGCTTGTATTACATATATTACATCCATAATCGCTTTAAAAAGTTAAAACAAGTTTTACATGAGCTACCACAAAATGAAGGTAACAATAGTCACTTCCGGTTGAGCAAAAATGCGGTTTCGAATGAAACGTGTGGAAAAAAGCTTGATAATTCTAATCTAATTGATAAAATTACTTATCTATGTACGTGTGACTGCCCTGCGGGCCACACAAAATGCCCTTGCAGCCCGCTGGCCATAGTTTGCTCACCTCTGCTCTAGTTAATGATTTTGGTACTTAGCAGCCTCAGTTCTTGCTGCCAAGCATGAAACTGTGTGTATACTCACAATTGTGTTTCTGCTGTGCAGTTTTATTAAATGTGTCTTCTGCATGATGTTTGATAGGTGGTCTCATGCAAGCATTGCACAAACTGGTAGCAGTTGGCAAAATTGTTATTGCAAGAGCTAAATCAGGTGGCTTTTGTTAAATGTGTTATTTCATTTGTTGGTCATACTAGCAGCTGTGCATTGCTTATTTATCTGTGGCAAGTTTATTTCAAATTTTTTTGAAACATTTCTTGCAATTTAACACCTTGGGGTCTAGGTAGTTTTGGCAATTTTCGCAAAAAAAACAGCAGTTTTCGGTTGCCTTACCAACGCCCTAGCTCCTCCGCCGATTGCGCTGGAGAGCTGTTCAACAGCTCAAACGGATCGGCCAGTCTAGTAGATTGCACTTGAAAAAAATTTTTTGGTTGGGGGGTGCGGATTGTTTGTGACTGACGTCATAAGTGAAGTAGTTTTAGGGTCATTTTGGCTCATGTTGCCTGGCCTAGGGCCCAATCACTAGGCCAGAGTGTTTCGCTGAAGTTTTCATTGGAAACTAGACTCGAGTCCAAGTCTTTTGAGCCTTTGATCGACTTTCTAGCGTTTCTGGTTCAAAAGTTATGATCTAAAATAAACAATTAATTAATTAACTAGTTGGCTAATTCGTCAAATATTTTTACTAACTTACATCACAACTTTTGAACCCGAAACCCCAGCAGGTCATCCAAAGTATCAAAAGACTCGGATTGTAGCCTAGTTTCCAGTAAAAACATTAGCGAAATACTACCACCTAACAGTTGGCGCCCAGGGCCAGGCAAAGTGGGCCAAGGTGGCCTAAAAGTCCTCCACTTATGACGTCACTCACAGAAGGCAACCGAAAATTGCTGTTGGTAAGGCAACCGAAAACTACTGTTTTTTAGGCCGAAATCAAAGTACGAATATACCGTAGGTCGGCTCTCAACATGTTAAGGTTTTCCATTTGTCAGACTTCCTTTAGTTTCTTGGAATATGTGGTAAATTTTGGTTAGAAGTAGTTCCACCTTGCTCCATCAAGTATGTAAGTCTCTACATGCAAACACTACGTCTTAAAACTCTAAAGTGAGCTGTAAGTGCCAAGAGTTATAATGCACAGGCCTGCATTCAAAAGGATCTAGTGTGTTTAACATGCAATGGTGGAATTTAAGGGCCCAATGGAAAACCTTTAAGGGGCCTTTAGTAGAGGTAGGCACTCAGGTTACCTCGAAATCACAGCAAACATGAAACTTAAAACATCACAAATGATATGTATATTGCATATTCTGCTGTTTAAAACAACTCATATAGTGATAATAACTACATAACCTGCCAAAATGCATCCTCAGTACTAAAACCTTACTCAGGTAAAGTACATAGTGTTACATGAAATCAATTTTTTGTTTTTAAAAATTTGCAGATCGATTCCTTGCTTACCCCCTTGTGAAGAGTACTGCATTTATGTGATTGTAAGCACTAAGCAGCACAGAATGGTGTTAAAATATTAATGTGAGCTGTACTTGAAAAAAGGTTGCTCAAGCTTCTGAGATACTTTCACATACTAGCACACTTTGCATTTAGTTGACAACACTGGTAATGATGCGAACATCACTACAGCTGCTTTATCTGTTTGTCATTATCCCTCCTGTGAGGAATGTGCATGTGATGCTGAAAAGAAAAGAAAAGAATGTGAAAAGAGAGTTTCGTGTACACAACATAGCCAAGGAGAAACTGAATGCCATTTAGACCTTTACATAAGATAAAGAAAAAATGCAAGCGGCCCATTATAAGCCACTCAATGATGTGAAAACAAACATTACAAGCCGAAGCTTATAACTGAATAAATAGGGTACTTGCTTGAATGCAGTTAGTGATTAATGTTAATTACCATCATATTTTGGATGAACCTATAAAATTTCCTGTGTTTATCCTATGAACAAAGAAAAATAATTATTGCAATTTACTGATCTTACCTACTGAACGAATAAGAATTCAGTGTAGACAGCAACAACAGGGTGAGAAAAAAAAATTTTAATCCTTAGTTTACACAGAGACATTTAGGCAGGAAGGATCAAAGAACATGGATTATCAAGTTAGATGCTCCCCTGCACCTAACTTGCAGTCAATAAACATAAATGCATTCAATAATAGAATTTTTTTATTTTTGAAGATTTCATTAGCGAGCTGTTCAAGGGCTCAAGCGTATCAGTCAGTCATCTAGTCTGCACTCGAAAAAAATTTTTTTAGTTGGGGGTTGCGGATTTTTTATGAGTGACGTCATAAGTGAAGTAGTTTTTTGGGCAATTTTGACTCATGTTACCTGGCCTAGGGCCCAACTGCTAGACCAAAGTATTTCACTATAGTTTTCACTGGAAACTAGGCTGGCTCAAGTCCGAGTCTTTTGAGCCTTTGATCGACTTTCTAGTGTTTCTGGTTCAAAAGTTATGATCTAAAGTTAACAAATTAATTAATTAACGAATTAGTCAAATATTTTTATTACTTTAGATCATAACTTTTGAACCCGAAACCCCAGCAGGTCATCCAAAGTATCAAAAGACTCAGATTGTAGCCTAGTTTCCAGTAAAAACATCAGCGAAATACTACCATCTAATGGTTTGGGCCTAGGTGCAGGTGAAGTGGGCCAAGGTGGCCTAAAAGTCCTCCACTAATGACGTCACTCACAACAAATCCTCACCCCCCAACCAAAAAAAATTTTTTTCAAGTGCAAATGCAAGACTTGTCGAGTCTTTTGAGCTTTTGACCGGGTCTGTAGCGCTTACTGGACCAGAGAAATTCCCATGCAAAACCACGTGCAATCCAGGTGTTTTCATGCGAATTGCTTGAATTAACCTGGACGCGAAAGTGTTAAGAACCAGTGTATTATTAATAATTCTTCAACAGTCTTCATCTAAGTTGAGTAGATCTGCATCTGGGGTTTCAGATTCTTTCCATCCAAAGTATCTATAAACATGCACTAATTTCACAACCCTCACATTGCCCAGTTTGTTTCTTTTGTTTGGATTAAAGCCATGCTACTTGGGAAATCATATTTAAAACTAAGATGGTTAGTTTTTTATCATGTTAGCTACAGCAAAAGCATTACTAAAAGCACCATGTGCAGGTCTAGACTGATGTTCATATTCAAAGGTACACCAACACAACACGGTAAATGTAAGCAATAACCACAAAGGTTCGTGCAATTGGTCTTCAGTCAGCAACCACTTCTGCATGATGTCAAGGCCTATTTTTCTAGATAGACATGGTTCAAAACAACACATTAGAAAACAATAAAATTATGATGAAATTTAGTACTGACTGTTACTATATTGCACTATAGTTTGTCATGTTTAAACTCAGGGAATTTAAATGAAATTCAATTATGAGATGACTGAAGGTCGCAAGGAACCTCTTATTTGGCCCCAAAATAAGTTTTTTCATGAAAAAATTTTTCTGTGGAGTGTAAAACAGTAAACCTCTGTTAATCTGGATCTTTGCCAAAAACCAGATAAAGCTGGTGGTATGAATGATTTCTTATGTTTTTCTTTATAAAAATCTTCGGTTTATCCAGATTTTTAAATCTGCTGGATAAAACTTGTTCTTTTCACATCTCATAATCTGGATTTCTCTATACTTCCACACTGTTATGTTCTTAAGTGCCCTGACTGACCTCTTGGAAAGATTCATCAGCTGTCACATGCAACACTGACATACTTATGATCACTGGCAGTCGTTTAGAATTATGATAGCAATGGCTGCAACTGCCAACAACATTCGAGTAGTCATAGACACGATTATTATGTCACATGGGCAGAGCTCTGGCATGGAAGGCCGTGCCCATCATGCCCTAGTATGGAGGACATTATCTTCCAAATAGAGGGACTGCTTATGGATCAGTCACAGAAATCTCTGCGTCAGTCCAAAGTCCCAGATTTGTTTGCAGCTGAGTAATCTAAAATCATGAACTTAAGAATGTTGATAACTTCCTGGATATGCCTGTTGCTAACTAGTCTGATGTACCCGTGTAAATACATCAAAGAATTGTTTTGCTTCTGCAAAAATCTGCTGTTGGGTCGTAAATGTGTTCAATTTAGGTGATTTTCACTGATACTCAGTACTTAGATGACATCAGACTGGAAACAACATCTTTGGATAATTCAGATCTCTGCCTAAACCAGATAAAATCGTTGGTCAAATTGTATCTGGATTAACTGAGGTTTACTGTTATTCAACACACAATTTAAAGCAGGGGTCTCAAACTCAAATTGCTCCATGGGCCAAATGAGGACTTAAAAGGTAACGCGCGGGTCGCAATATGACGCTGACGCAACAGTAGCGGTACCTGAACTTACTGGAAACAGCTTTTACTTTGTATTTCCTGCGAAAAGTATCATGAATTATAGGCAAATCATTTCTAGCCGTCTAAGGAACTTGTTCGCTCGCTAGCCCAGCACTTTTAAACACTGGCGAATAAACTAAATAACATGAATGTTATTAATTTCATTCATTTTCATGCCTGCTTCTCCTCAAGGGAGGGTCGCGGGGGCAGCAGCCCGAGGACTTGGAAACGTCACAGTCAATAGCAATTTCAGATAGTTCTGCTGGCTCCACACCAAGAAGAGACCAAGCAAGGGTGGAGATGTAGTCACTCCACCTAGGCCTTGGATGACCTCTGGGCCGCTTTCCCGTGAGTTTAAACAGCTGGACATGCCTCAGCAGGCTTTTGTGGGTCATGCTGGACACATGGCCGAACCAACATACCTGTGATCGCTCAATTCAGAGTAGAAGTGGTTTGACATTCAGGGCTCTGGGTATTTCACAGCTGTGCACTTTGTCGCGAAGTGTCACTCCAGGGACTCTTCTCAAAAATCCCATCTCTACCGCCTGCCCTGAGATAGTATTATTTCAGTTATTACGCAAGATTCAGGACCGTAGGTAAGGATCAGAACAAAGACAGATTTACTGTAAAAACTGACAGCTTTGTGGTGTTTGAAAACTCCCGTTTTGTGACCACAGTACGATAAAGCTCACTCTAAACTGTGCTAGCTTCAGCAATCCGTGTATCAACCTCTTTCCTCCACCTTCCGTCAATCGTAAATACCACCCCTATGTACTTAAATTTCTCCACCTGTTGCAGTGTATTGCCGCTCACTTGCAGCATACACTGCCTTTGGTTTGTAGAGAACCACAATACCTTGGTACTTTTGGTGCTGATTGTCATTTTGGCACGGTTGCACGCAGCAGAAAACCGATCGAGTGCATGCTGAAGACCTTGTTGAGAAGATGGTAGCAGTACCAAATCGTCTGCAATAAGCAAACGGTTGATCTTTCAGCCTACAACTGTGACACCCTCCTTAACTCCGCTGTGGCTGTCCATTCATGTAGGAAGAGGAATGGTGACAGCAAACACCCTTGTCGGAGTCCAACACCAACGGTGAACGGTCGTGATTTAACTCTCCCAACACGGACACAAACTTCTAAGCAGGAATAGGCTACAGTGACTTGACGGCCAGTAGCAGGCGTCCGTCAACACCGCATTCTCACAACTCTCCACATAGCTTTTCGCGAGAGCCCGGTCGCGTGCTTTCTCGAGGTTAACAAAACATGTGTAGACGTTTTTGGCATACTCTCAAGATTTCTCAAAAATTTGCTGGAGAGTGAAAATTTGGGATGTAGTGCTATGGCTGGGACAAAAACGGCACTGGGCATCATTATTCAGCTTTGATTAAATTATTTTGCAGCATCTTTTTTCAAGGCATTAGCAACGTAAATGTTAATTATTTGAAAATTCCCAAAAAGCATCGTGGGCCGCACAAAACGCCCTCGCAGGCCACATGCAGGTTGCGTGTTTGAGACCCCTGATTTAAAGGGTTTCCCCCCAGTCTTTCCCCAAGAGATGCTGGTAAAAACTTTTCGAAGATTTTACCCAGCCAATCCTATTTCTTCGCAATGTTTCCAAGTTGTTCTTGCATCAGAAACTGCTTGCAACCACTAATAGCTACAGTAAATGAGTCCAGGATTCAACATGGTGATCTATGTACTTAGCAAGAGGAAACCTCTACCCTGGCAGTATACAGCTAGATTGGGCACTTAGTATATAGAAGCATGTGCAGGTAAAACTACATAACCTTCACACCAAAACTGTTTGTGATTGCAAACCTATTGCAGAGTAGTATCTTACTTGAAGTAATATATCAGTGGTAATATGCTCAAACATGAGTGAATTGTAAGCATTTTATGAAGCAGAACTGGGAAGAAAACCCACATGTGAAGCCTAAAGCCATCAACTATTCATGAAGCGAAACCCAACAGCATTTCAAAAAAATGGAATTGTATTGGCCTGGAGATTTTTGCAGCAATAATCCTGCGCATGCTATTGGCTTGGTATGCCTTGCCAAGTGTTTGCAGTGTATCGATGCTTGGAAGAGTAAATCCAGAAATTACTGTAGTTAGTATGTGTGCCTTACTAACAACAACATATGTTTAACAACTTTCATTTTTAGAATTTAAAGTAATGGGCATGCTTAAATTGGTTTTAGTTAAAAATAGTATTTTGTTAGCACTATGTAATCAAACTTGTGTCATTCAATTGTTTGTGCGATGAAGTCTAGACAGCTTTATGTCTTCCTCAGTAGTCATGTGCATAATTGATCATTTCTGTGTTGGCGATTCAATTTTGCAAATGCAGATGGATTGTGTTGCATGGAAGAGTTATGCCACTACTTTGTTACTATTACCACACCAATACAGAACGTTTTTCTTAATGGAACAGTGACTAGTTATACGTATATATATATATATTTAGCAAACAGTTTTTGGTGTATCTCCTGCTTGCAAGTAAAAAATTTAAACATCGTTGATGTTGATATGTACTTATTAATGCACAGAACTTTCCTGGATGATATGCAGTAAAAGCTTGAAACTTTTAGCATGAACCTGAAATTTGATGCTGGTGTAAGATGCAGTTTCTGAATGAATACAAACTACTAGATGCTAGACTGTAAATTTCAATTTTCTATTTTGTGAAAAAAACTGCTCAATACTGCAGCTGTTTTGGAGCTTCTTGGCAGACATTACAACATAGTTGTGCACATTGTTTTTATCATGCTTTGCGTTGTCTTTGTACTTGCCTGTTTTCTCACAGCGTTTTTCTGAACGTGTTCATTCATCTTTTCTTTCAAGTGCCTCAGCTGCACAACTACAGCATGTAAACATTGTGATTTATAATGTGTTTGTGCATGTTATGCACCATGTGTTTTGTGAAGAAGTGCTAAGAATACTGCAAATTGAAAGTTTACAAATCAATTTTGTCTTGTTCCAGTAAAACAATTTAAATATTTGCTTTGTGTAATTTTTGCTTCAAACCTATTTTTAGGTGTTTTTTGTAGCTGATAGGCGTTTAGTGTATGGTCAATATGTACATGGATTCTAAAAAGAAGCAACTAAGCCAGATAATTTTGCTGACTCATACCAATGTTGCTCTTTATGCTTTATGCTTCTGGATACAAATTGGAACTCTGCCGGTATGTTGCATAAGACTCAGTTAATTTGCAATTGGGTTTGTTGTATTTTTAGTTTAACTACAATATGTCCATATTGAAAGTGGCCATCAGTAAGGAAGTATTCAGCAAACAATGCATGCAAAGAGCAAAACTTTGTAGTACCACAAACACAATTTTTCACTTTTAGTAAAGTATTCCATGAAAAGAGACCAGTGTTCCCTTTAATAGTTTTAGTTCTTAGCATGCACCGAAACTAGTTGGTAAGCATCTATGCTTACCTTTCCTCAAATATGCCCCTTGCTCTTTAAGTTTGCTATTGCAAAACATTACATTCAGACAGCAGTTACTGGGAAGCTCCAGATTTTAGCACATATATTGTTAAGTGATCAACACCTTTCAGTTTTTGACCCAATGAGTGCTCTGAAAATTGACCAGTGAAGGTCAGCATATAAGGCACTTCATGCAGGTTATAGTTTTTACCAAAATGATAACCTTTCAAGTAATGTTGTTTTATTAGATGGGTGCCCAATTCAGTTTACAGTTTTGTATCACTGAGTGGTTGGCTCTATTTTTTAGTAGAGATAAAAGTAATTCAGTTTTAGTGGCATTTATGTCCTATTTGAGTTGGTTGCTGAATTTTTAATGAAACCCTTTCATTTCTGAATTCGCTTAGTTCATGTTTAGCCCTTTCACTGACTTAAGAAGTACAACCACATGTATGGCACAATGTGCACATGACAGCTTTTTTTCAGTCATAGACTGAAATGTTTTTGAAATGACTGAAAAAATTGATTTAAAAAAATTAAGTCATTTTGATCAGAATGTCTGAAAATACAGGCTATGAACACTGCTACAGTAAGTTTTAATACAACTGTGAGACAACTGACTGAAATTTGTCAGCCAAAAAAACAGCATGAGAATGATTTGAGTGTGTATATAATGTTTGCATCGATTAGACACCAAATCTGATTACCCTTTGATAACTCTAAATATTATACGAAGTTCTATAACCATTTAGAAAATTGTGTTATTTGCATTAAATGATTGAATTTGCTTGTGTCTGGCTAATTATATTAAAGACGTATGTTTCACCTGAGGAAATCCAGCCATGTTAATGTATATGTAATTTTGCCCAGTAAGTTGACGAATCATATACAAGTCTGCTTCTTTTTCTTCAAAATATTGTGATTTGCTTGTATACCACATTGATCTAATGGGATCCATGGTAAGTTTTGTTTGCTTCGTCATTTACAAACTCTTCTTGTTCATTTAGAAATAATCCTCCAAACTTGATTTTAGAACTTAGCTATACATTGTGTAATAGTGAAGATCAAATTGTGGTGATCAGGTTATGTGTGCATATGGTCCCTATGAATTGTTCCAAACTTGTTGCATTGAAGGCTAGCACTTGAGAATGACATGTGATTTTTGCAGTACCTGACAAAGAAGTTTGATGTGAACCCAGTCACGTATGGAAATCTTCAAACAACTTTCGCTGTAGTGCAGTTGCTTGGTGGACCAATTTTTGGAAGGTGTGTACAATAACAGCAGGGTATTCGTTATCCGCTCAAGATATTGTTGCAACATTGATACCTTGAAGCTAGTTTTTTCGGTCATAGACCGAAACTTTTTTGAATAACAAAAAATTTAAGTCAATTCAGTCATGATGTTCAAAATATGAACAAGTGAATACGGTTTTGGCAAGTTTTAACTTTTAATACTACAGTATTATGGGACAAATGACCAAAATGTCTCAGCAAAAAAAACTAGCCTTGAAGTAATTTCTGAATATTTTGTGCTTGTTTTCACATTGCAGACTAAGCATATTTTGCTTGATATCTTAAATGTCAAAAACGTTTTGTTCTCACATATTTAACTTCGTTTTTTCATGATTTTGTTTCAGAAAATATGCTATGAAATTCCAGTGGTAAAGGCATTTGTGAAATAATATTTGCTTGAAAGGCAATTTTTATAGAACTCATTTAGTTAGCTTGGCATCTATCAAGTGATTTTCTTATTTCCAACTTTACACCAACCCCAAACTAATCTTCCCTGTAGTGTGTTAAGCAATCAATCGTCAATCAATAGAAAAAACAAGCACCTAGCAAACAGTTTAAAAGGGACAACTGCTTAAAGTGCTTTTGCCAAATTGTGTTCCTGTCATACAACTTTGTGATTGCACTTCGAATTTCCAAAATTCAGAATGTGTGTTTGGTAGTGTTTCCGTTTGTAATAACCAGACTTTTATTAGTAAATTGGAACCACTATGAGAGTGTTTAATCAGTAAAGTTATGTAACTCAGTGAGAAAATTGAAAAAATAAAAATTTTGTATTTGGTGATCGGTGATGAGTCATTCCACTAGTACAAGGTTTTTGACAAATCGCGCAAGTACTGTACAGTATTTACTCGATTGTAAACCGCACAAAATGGTATTATAAAATTACTGTAAGCCGCACTTGAACATAGGTTACCTGAGCCTCTGAAATACTTTCGCATACTAGCACATTTTGCATATAATTGACAACCCTGGTGGTGATGGTGCATCACTACTATTACAACTGCCTTCTGTTCATCATAATCCTTCCAGTGACGGATATGCACGTGATGCTGAATAGAAATGGAATGTGTAAAGAGAGTTCGAAAGAAAACGTAACCAAGGATGGACTGAACATCATATATACCTTTTGATAAGGTAAAGAAACAAAAAAAATTTAAGCTGCCCTTTTTTATAAGCTGCACGAAATGATGAAAAAAAAACTTTTATAAGCCACGGCTTACAATGGAATAAATACGCTATTTTAAGTCTCCGGATACAGCAACTATACCAAATGACCTCTTACAGATGTACATAGCCCATACTCTTTAAAAAGTGGAATTATATGAGTAAAGAAGATTGAAAACGTGGTTATAATGACTCCACAAAAATACTATATGGAGTTTTAAAAGTGTATATACCAAAAAGTATGTTACAGAACTGTCATAGGTTTATCACCTTATCAGAACAAGGCAAGAACAGCTTGAAAAACAATGATATTAGTTGATCTTTTCAAAGTTTTTACCACATTTTGCATGAAATTTGCCCTGTTGTCCTGCTAAAGAAGGCGTCCAGCTATGAAACTCATGAAAATTTTTTCTTTCAAACCACTTCCCAAAAAAGAAAGATCTCATCGGCAATATTTTGGCCATGTGATCCGGAATGCCTCAAGAAAAGTTGGTTAAGCAGGTTCTTGGTGTGAAGCCAGCAAACTGTTAGAAGCTGTTGGTAGCTATGAAGTGTTTCAAGTTCCAAGTGCTACTGCCGTACCAACATCCATAAGAAATGCAAGTTGGAAGTGTGCACCAGTCTGATGTAGTGAACTCAATGCTTCAAGGATAGTCAGGGGCATACCGAAGTTAGATGTCCCCCAGGGAAAGAAACAAGTTTGGCGCCCCCATTTTCGAACCTAAGGTTTTTTGGGGAGCAAATGCACTGTATTGAAAAAAATACTTGTGACATTGTTGGGACTTTTTGTCTCCCCCCCCAGGGCATTGTGCCTCCCCTCGTTAGGCTCCTGGGAATGGTGTTCTATCTCCTTACTGGTGCACATCCATCTTTTGATATACAGGGTGACTCAAAAAGATGCGTACCCATATTTTGTTCGATAAAAAACCCATTTTTTAACGAATGTCTTTTCTGTTGCAGGACGTGATAGGTGAATCTATGGATGATCGTTTGCAGCTAT
>Ga0210059_1002846_pt1 | contig 27376 bp, 19 predicted proteins | sample Ectturendosymbi2_FD_188042 | JGI IMG/M metagenome (GOLD analysis project Ga0210059, IMG submission 188042) | Ecteinascidia turbinata endosymbiont from Florida, USA - Sample 2 (SPAdes) (version 2) | ecosystem: Host-associated > Tunicates > Ascidians > Unclassified | place: Key West, Florida... | reverse complement strand
AGCCTCGGGCGAATCAGTGACGGAGAATATTGTAAAGCGGCTTCGCTGAGCTGGTGTCGGTGATAACATTATTGACGTAATGAGCTCAACCTCGTTTTTTGGTACAATAGTTGTTTGAACTTGTGGAAAAACAAAACAAATCTCAGCAGCAATAATTTCGTCAAACCTTAGTTCAATGGAGCTCATGTTACACATTTGTAAAGTGAAAAGCACACGACCCCACGCTTATTTTATTGCGCAGATCGCAATGTGCTGACCATATTCCTACCGATACTAGCAGTGGCCATCTTACTATGCGCGGGAGGATGCTGTTATATGGAGAAGAAAAGAAAACGACGACTGAAGGAGAGAGGAGGTGCTGGCATAATGGTTTCGCATTAAGTGTCTCAACTCTCGACAGTGGAATAGTGTTTTTAAAAATGGAAAAACTATTATATTTCGGCAAAATTTGTTGCACTTCGCGCCTCCCTCAAAAAACTTAAAAATCGCATTAAAATTACAATATAATCCTATTTAGAAAAGTATCCTGCCACGATAGAATGAGAACAAATGCAAAGGCACAACAGAGCAAAGTGGAACGTTGTTGGCATTGATGGTGTTTCCTTTGTACAGTCGTTTGATGGTATCTGCTGATAATTGCACAGGTTTAAACAAAATGTTCCACCACACAATTGCTTCTCTGTTGCGATTCTCACATTGCCAAGAGTTTGCGTGAAAGACCTTCGAAAAAAATAAAAAATTTAAATGCAAAAAGTGCATTTAAAACTCGCAATTGTCCTCAGTAATAGCATCATGAAGAATTCTCTTTGTCGAGCGTTTACTAATTTTATTGTTACCCTGTTTATCCTTGCGAGGCTTTCTGATGATAAAAATAACAAGAACATGAACAACAGCTAATAACAGTCATTATTGCCTTGGGCAGAGCTTTCTGACTTTTTCAGAAATACAGAAAAACAGCAAATGCCCTGAGCGATAAGTTAACTCTAAAGCATGTCTCCAGTGCCGGATGCATTTAACAATTTCACCTTTCTTAAAACAGACTTTTTCTACCGATGATCAACTTTGAAAAATGAAGTTCACAATATTTTTCCGAAACGACCGATATCTATGTCAAAAGAATGAATCAGTTTATGTTTTGCTTGAGTGAGCAAAGACTCAAATCGCCTCAGAACTGAAACCATGGACACGCGCTCCCCTTACAAATGTTTATCGGTCCTATATTGGTGAAATGCTTTTTCAGACGGAATTCAGTAGTACTAGTCAGATGCTGAAAAAGTATTGTTTATGCAATTTTGTCCGGTTTGAACATGCTTGCCTTGCAGTGGCCGTTGTGTTTACATGCATTTTTGAAAAAATGTTTTTGCATGCAATTTTTGAAAGCTTTCTATGTATGGTCATTACTGCATCAAAACCAACTGGTTTGCATTGACCAAAGCAAACCATGTTTGGGATATTTAAAACGTACACGCAACTCAAACTTTGCGAGGTGACTGGGTAGATCCTTGTATTAGCCAACGCAAAAATGATGAAAAATTTTTATCAAATTTGTGGATTCTTAAATTCTATAATCGGTTCTTGATTGTGGAAGAAGCAAAACTGCATTTAATTTATTTCAGTTTTAGATGCACGATATCTACCTTACAGAAATTTTAGCATTTCACCTTATATTAGCAATATTGTTCACCGCAACAAAAGCTGTAGTAGTGCGCAATTGACAATTTTGTAAAAGGAGCTTGCCTAATTCAAATGTTATTGCAGAAAAAAATAAAGCTGCAAAATGTAGATCATGGTTAAAAAGCTTAGACACTGAATGATTAAGGTCATCTCTCTATGAAATTGTTACCGGCAGATACACCAGAACATTGGCTATTAATTTAGCCTGTAACAACATGTATAAGCATAAAATGCAAGATATTGGTCAGGTTTAGCAGTTTCTGTGTATACTTGTCGGAACATCAAAATGTTAATGCAATTTGCATGTGCCACTAATTTTCTTAAGAAAAAGCGAGGCAACGATTTTTAAACATTGGTTCGCTTATCCCATACATTTGTGATCCGCTAAATGTCGTTATGAAGGCCCATACCACCTTTTCAGTCGTAAAGCCGGTGCTTATTTTTGATAGCCCAGTTTCAAACTTACTTATGTTGTATTGAGTTCCTGTTACATAATAATGATATGTTAATGTCATAAACCTATGCTTTCATAACGTCAAACGATGAATGGTCTATAGTTGTTCAGTGACCTATGTTTTAATTAACCCACGCAACCGGTGCAGGACTGTAGCTCTTACATACCATGCGCTCATAGCACTAAGTGTTGCGCGGCCCAATAAAAAGTGTTCAATGGCCCACAGTTGGGCCGAAGCGATACAAGAAAAAAGAATTCAAATTGTATTGACACATATGTTTACACTTGACTACGGAAATTTAAAGATGTGACTTACTTTGAAATCATGAGATAAACCCATTCACTTTGTTTTTTGACATATCAAAAGTTTTCCCTTCAGATATAACTCGTAGCAGTGCATAGCAATTTACGTTTGTTCCGAAGCTCTTTGAAGTTTCAAAGCAAAATTCTCGAAGCCATTTGAACTACAGAATTTTTTGTGTAATTCTCAATTTGTGGCGCTACTGATGATATCAGTTTGATTTAAAGTGGCAACATGACGCGCATATGTGGGGCTTCTCACTGAGCAAATCTGTAGCATATGATTTGAAAAAAGCGACCTCAGTTTCTTTAGTGTTTACACATATTCGACATTTGACAGGTAACCATAATCAGTTCTTCAAAAAAGTGATTATGCGTCAATAATGATTTATGGCCACAGTAAGGATTTTATTCACATTCACCGTCAGGGGCACAGCCAGAATGTTTAGTCAGCATAACGCTATTTCTTTAGAATCTAGGCTATTTGTTCAAGACCCTGAGGTATTCTTGAGATACAAGTTGAATGCATTTAATCAGCGATTTACATCTTTATTAATTTTTTCATCCCCTCACTTTAAACGCTCGATGCTTTTCACTCACTTCAAATGTTCGAAGTCTGCACTTTTAACAAGTCTGCACAAACAACCGTTATGCTGACTGCACAAGTCGGCGGTGTTTTGCTTCAAAGCCAGCAGGTTGTAAGGTTTGGGCGGGCACTTTTAGGGGGACAAGATTTTCATTTTGAGAAAGACAAGATTTTCGTTTTCATTGTATGTTTATAATAAAAAGTTTTCTGGGCACAACAAAATTTGGGAGGGCACAAAAATTTGGGTTGCCACTGCTCGCGAATAACCCCCGTGGCTACGGGCCTGTTTTGTTTCAAAAGTTTGTACCTCTTCAGCATTGGAATGCGTGCACCAAGTAAAGCCTTATCCACGCTGTGCAAAAATTGAGCGTTGTTTTTCTTTCTTGTGTAGTAGCCTACTACTGCTAACACCTGTCCTTTTGCCTATGTACTAAAAATAAGAATAAAAAAGACGAATACATAATGTTTATAAAGCTATAATTCATGGAGATAATTTTAGGATTTTACATAGAAGCAACTTGTTTCGCTTCTGCAGATGTTTTCGCCAAATCAGAAATAAATCAATAAATCACATCCGATATAAGGACGTGATTTGGTAAATTTAAAGATATTTTGCTTCTGACTCAACCCATTCTTTATTTCAATATGCTTATAATCCATCAAGTCTCACAATTTTCCTGTATTAGGTAAAGGATGTTGTTTCTATTTGGATCTTTCAATACTCAAAGCGAATACACTGTGTACACTTTATGCTGAAGAATTGTGTTTGAAAAATTTGTTCTCGCCAAACTGCATACCATGTTACAATAATAATTACTTTCATTTTTATTCATTGAATATTCTTATTGTGGAATGAACGTTCATCTCGTTTTATCAATTTTTCCATTGGACTGAGCATTTGCTCGTCAAAGCCGAAAGGGCTGGTTTGTTCCAAACACTCGTGAGAAATATTAGCAGAAGTTATACTCTTGTAAAATGTGTACTTTTCTGGCATATAACGATATTAAATGGATGAACAGCAACAGAAGGAGTTTTGCAAAAAAAACATTGCATTTCAAGTCCAAAGATCAAGAATCATACTGTTACATGAATTGCATTAATTTCCTCAAAACCACCTTTTGATTTATGGATGGTTTTTCTTTGGTAAGATTAATTAAATTCAGCCGGCATTTTAACATTCTTCAACTCCATTGTTTCTAAGGCAGATTTTTGATTTGACAGGATCCTTTGCCTTTACGACTGCAGGATTTGGGCAATGTAACTCTTGTGCTAGAGCCAAGAAAATGCAATTATTATTTTTCATCAGAGTGATGAATTTTGTGAAGCAGCGGTAATCCAATGGTTCTAACAAAACGATTTTAATCATGTTAAGCTGTGAACACGAAAAAATGAATTGGGTAAATTTTGCAATTTGCGATCAAGCGCTGCTTGACGTCTTTGCAAAAAGTTAAACCTCAAAGTTCATGCCTTCAAATTGTGGAACACAAACCTTGAAAATTGATAACAAACTTTTAAAAAATTGATCTTCATTTTTTCATGTATTTTACAACAGCACCGGAGCCGGACATCAATGACAACGATTCAGTCATCACCTCAGCAAGCTCCAAATATCGTCCGTATCTTCTCCCCAACACAACAACAGGTGATATTCATTCATTTAATGTTAACTGCAGCACAACATGCTCTGATTAGAGAGCAGTGTTCTGAGCAATTGATGTGAGGCAGTATTAAGTTAACAACTGGATGTAAAGATTCGAAATACCCAATGGTTTGAATCGTTAAGAGCAGTGGTTTTCAACCACTGTTCCGAGAGCAGCATGCGACTCCCTGGCACCTTCTGTTCGGCCCTCAGCAGTCTTTCAACAAGCCTCTAATATTTTGTGCAACAGACTTCGTTCTACTATAAAACAAAACGTTTTGATTTATTTGTATTAAAAATGTCTAGTGTGGCTTTCTAACAAATGTAAGTCTGGATTTGGCTCCCTTCATCGAGGAGGTTGAGAAACACTGGTAAAGAGACCGAAGTAGTGGCCGACTCAGAAAAGTTTATTTGAATTTTTTCCACTAGCTCGGTTAAACTAGCTGAGACAAGGCCACAATTGTGAAGCACGCGTTAGTGAGAAATTTGCGTGGAAGTGAACTCACATTTACATTCATTTTTGAAAAGTATAATACAACATTTTACGTCAATTATTACCAGCTGGAAATAATCTTGAGTGAAACAGACAAACGCGAAATTGAATAAGATCTAATATTTGACTAAGTACAGCCCTGGACTAAATGCATGTACCGTCGTGTTACTTACGTTTTGCGAAAATTTTATAAAAAGTTGGTAGTTTGAGTTAACGCACCTGGAACTAAAGCATCAAAAATGGAGCGGACCGTGTTTCTCCTTTGCAGGCCGCACATATAGAACGTCATCCTACGCTGGATCACGGAGAAGTAGCAACGCTTATGACCTCGAATCTCAATACGGGGATCCCCCTCCCTACAGGTAGTGTTCAGTTTGAGTTTTGCGAAGACAGACAAACTTGTTATTGAAGACCTTGCAGTTCATGCGCTGGACTTTCAAGGGTTGGTAGATACTTCATCAGCGCAATGGCCAGGCGAACGCGCATAAACCGCCAAAGCTTCGTGCTTTAAGGCCAAACGCGGTTTTTATTCATTTTCACAAGGAACAAATTTCCCTAAAACAATTCCACAAAGCCATCGCCAATACCTGGTCTAAATTTAGCCTACCAGACACCAACCACTCAGTCACACTTGAACAACTAGAATGTTTTTAGCTTTTCTACATTAAATTAGAATTGAAATTAGAGCTAACTCGGCTGTCACAAATTAGATTAGAATCAAAATTAGCGGATTTGCAAAAACCAGAAATTGAACTGAAATTCGAATTAGAATTACATTTACTCAAATCAGTGCAACTTTAATCCAAGTTAAATTCATGCGCAAATGTGTATTCATTCTTATAAGCATGAGAATATATAGCAAAAATTCGTACACCAAGACTGGCGTTTCTCGCTGTACAATTCGCCTGCATGACTAAAGATTCATTCCGACGGAACCCATTTCGCAGTCGTACCCAAGAGTACTCGAGCAGCAGCCTTCAGATAAGCGAAACGATGTTCGCTTTTCCAGTATCCTAAAAAAGGGTGTGCAACCAGTGGCCCGCGGGCCAAACCTGACCCGAGAGCTAAAAGTTTGGAAAGATCCAGCTTTTAAAGCAAACATTACGGTTTTTAAAGGTTATAGCCAAAGTTCCGTAGGTGGTCAGCGGGTTTCCAACACGCAGAGCTTGACACATGCAACGGTGACCCGCGGACCAATTTGGTTATGTGCATTTGGCCCAGCAGTGCTGCATGGTTGCACACCCCTGCCCTAAAACATCGCAGCTGACTGACTGTCGTAGTACCTGATGGCAATTGTGACATCTGGGTGTGTGTGGATAGGCAATGTGATGTAATAATAATCATTGATGAAGCCACATGTTGTATTGCAGCTGTGAATGAGACAAGAAATTGTTCGGGTTTTCACGGTTTTCACTTTTCAAGTGATGGCGGCGTGGCACTTGTGACCATTTTGTTGCACTTTCATTGCATGAGGGTGCATTCTCGTTTCATCTTTGAAAGTACCGTTGGACAAATTCGCATTTTTGGCAAAACTGGATATTAGATCAGAACTAAAATTATAGCGCCGAAGCCTTTAGCAAATTCAATTAGAGTTAGAATCACCGTCATTTCGCTCTAGTTTATCGAATTAGAAAGCTAGAAGTATTTAGTTGTCCAAGTCTGCAGTAAGTCGACTGATCTCACAGTGTCCAACAACCCACCATCATCTTACTATATTGCTCAGCGAATCAACGTTTGGTTCAGTTAGGGCCGGGGTCGGCAACCTTTTTTTAGCAAAAGAGCCATTCTGATTCATCTTCCAGCATATAGGATGAACGAGGAGCCACGAAATGTTGATACCCTTTTATATATATAGGCTGAAATATAATCAGCTCAGTTCGAATAATAATCAAACGCAAATTCAAATTCCAAGTTTTATCAAATCCCGAGAGCCACTTTCAATCTTTACAGGAGCTAAAGAACCGCCTGCGGCTCCGTAGCCGCAGGTTGCCGAATGCCGTCGTGAGTTAGTACGTCCAGGAAATAAACTGCAGAGTAGACGTTCGATCGATTGATTACATAACAATGATCATTATTCGTCGTTAGCTGTCTCCATTCTGTGGGTTTGGAATGTTAACCTTGATATTTTCAACTGTCAAAAAGGGAAGCATGCTAGTAAAAGTGAACATGGACACATTTTGAGTGTTAAAATTGCGGAATATGGAGCCACATCATAGGCGCAGACAGGGGGGGATCCAAGGGGGCCATGCCCCCCCAATTTTTAGAACATATAGTCATTTTGTGCTTCGAGAGGCGTTTTTCCAAACAAGATGGTGTTATTCGCCAAAAATTAAAAATTTTGTCCCCCCCAAATTTTTTCCACCCTACATTTTTGGGCTGGCTGCGCCACTGTACTACATGCAAATCAAGCAAAAATTTGGCCAAATTTTTGAAAATAGACAAAAAAGGCCAAACAAAATATTTGCGGCCAAACCACTTCTGAAAACGGTCAAATTTTCATAAATTGACCGCTGAAAAGCCAAGTTCCCAACCCAGTTTCTGAACACTTGCAACACCTGGCGCATTGTGGCATCCTTGACTTTAACAAACCTGCTCAAACTGTATCCACAATGCCAGATTTAGGCGTGTGCGTTGTGTGCAGCCGTACACGGGCCTCCACAAATAAGGGCTTCCACATAAATACTTAGTTCAGACTTTAGCTTGTTTGGCTTCTAACTTGTGTTAGAAATTTTCTAACTGCTAAGACGCAATCTCGTCGCCACAAGGGGGTATGGTGGGCTTAGCCCCCCCAAACAAAGCTCCAACCCCCCAAATTGAAATAATAAACACTATAAATTACTGGAATTTTTGTCAAATTTGAATGTCAAGCCCCCCCTGCACGAACGTAAAGCCCCCGCACAAACGTAAAGCTCCCGTATTGAAGACTTTCTGGCGACGGTTCTGCATTGAATGCGACATCCTTCAAAAATCAACTTCGCCCATGTCATCAATGGCTTTGCCAACGCTGAAGCTCGTAAAGTTCGAGGTGTCTTTTGAACTTCACGTGATTGCCTCTTAGCTCAGTGTGTGTGTTTTCAGTCATCTTGTCAGTTCTAAGTCTAAAAAGTATTCACATGGTCATGGGCGTCGGAAGTATGGTGGAAAGGAAGTTCTTGGCTCCCTGGATTTTGAAAGTTGACATTTTCCTAAAAAGGGGCTGTTCTCTTAGTTTTGAGTTGGTAAAATGAAATTCCGTCGCTTTTAGCCCCCAAGTAAAAATCTTTTTGGTGCTCCCTGAAAAAAATCTTTCCGACGCCCATGCACATGGAACAAGGGGCCTCCCCATGACATTGCGCACATGGCACTGCGCACATGGACCTTCACTATCCGGCACTGTCAAGGATGTTTAAACACGTCATAGAACTGATAGCAAAGATGTCATACAGTTTCATTGGCGTTGAAATTGTCTTCGATGTCATTGCAGAGAATACATGCTGGTAGCAAGCCTAGCACTGTGATAAACTTTACAGAGCTTTGGTTGCTCAGTTCGTAAAAAACAGTTGCGTTGGAGCCATCGGGGTTTATTGGCGATTTATATAACATTATGACCTACCTGCTATGTCATAACATAACTTTATGACTCACGTGTGAGGTCTTTCTGCATGTAACAGGAGTAAAAATCTAAATACACGAATTTATTTGCAATCTGCGCTTCTGTGAAATCATAATCCTTTTTGGAACGACTTACAACAGTAATACTATACGGCACGCTAGCGACTACCATTTCGCAGTATTTCTACACTTTGCAATAGAAATATAAAATAAAAAACAAATATACAAATTATATAATTTTTCGGAAAGCTCAATGAGCCGCATGCTGCTCGCGAGCCGCAGTTTGTCCGCCCGTGGCATATACTGTATTTTGGAGCATTATACTTTAAGGCCCCCCAGTTTTTTTCGTAATCTCCGGTTTAATCGTGTCAAATTTATTGTGATGAGAGTAGATTACTGACCAAATAGATATACCATATGCCTTTAGAAGGCAATGCCAGCAGACGCTTTGTCCCAAAGCTCTTCAGTCATGTTCTGCTGCACTGGCAAGTTGCCACATCACCGGTTTCCAAGCCCAAGTGGACGGAACTTCGCTGCACGTTTTGTGTCAGTCGGACATGTTGCCGTTTCAAGGAAACACGACCTAATTGCGTTTCAACTTCATAAGTGCGTCTCGAACTAACTTGTTCGAAAACACATTTTGCCCAATTGGAAAACAGCTTTTTATGTTTTTTATTTGAGAAAGATAGTTACCTTTTTCTGAACATTTTTTGGAACGAGGTAACTTTAGTGTTTTTTGAAAATCCTTGTGTACTGCAAACCTGTAACTACACTGTGAAGTGTGAACTTTCAAAGTACTGCACGAAGTGAGCCTCGGGCGACAATCAACTCCATGAAATGTTTAACTGGTTTAACGAGACAGGATACCAAGCTGCCACTGAAGCGTTACAAGCATAGGCTGAATGAAAATGCAGCTTCATTACAGGCTAATGCTGTTTTGATGTTGAAAGCAATGCTTTGGTTCCGAGCATGTGATGTTGGGTTCCATTGAAGGCGCTGAGGTTCTCAATTGCTTCTGCGTCAACATTATGGCTAACATACACTTCACCAACTTCAAATAGAACTTCGCTGTCACGAAACTTAGCGAAACGCATAGGAGGAAGATCACTTGAAACCTGCAGTTTCTTTATCACTACAGAGATCACTACAATTTGGTGCATCGCTCAAAAATTTTCTTTGTCAGCCAACCAAGGAACTTTTACCACTGAAACAAGGACTTGAAGCTTGATGTGAAATCTGTGATGTTTTTTACATATCATATTTTTTCCATAATTTTCAATTTTTTGATTTTGACAACTAAGGTTCCACTGGAAACCACAGTACCATTAGCTATTCTTCGCGGAAATCGGAGGGTGGTCAGAATGATCACAACGATTAATGTTGAGCTGTGTTTTATCTCTTAAATAACACAAAATGGATTACTTTGTCAATACTGGCAATTGATTTTTCACATATGGAAAAATTTTGACATAAAAATATTGCCAAAAAGTTGGCAAATTTTCGGGAAAACAGTGAATTTTGACAATATTTTGCCAAATTTGGCACCACTTGACAACCCTGGTAGGAGCTGATTGATTTTGCGCTGTCATCGGTGTGATCATTTAACATAGTGAAAAATGAACTTTTTCGAGGGTGGTTTGATGAGACATGAAGTGTTGCTCAACTCACGGGCAGGGGCGGATCCAGGGGGGGCGATCACCCCTAAGCATACCAAGCTTTAAGAACAGATATGACAAGAACGTTCTCGGAATGATTTTTGGTTTAAAAATTACCCACAGTAATTGAAAACTGGTACCAACGTTGTTTACGCAAATTAAGATGTTTTGCCGCATATTTGCTTCATAGAGAATCATGTGTCTTCCAGAAGTATTGATACTGACAAAATAATAAAAATCTGCCAGAAAATCGCTGCAACTGCTGATGTGTTTTCGCATGTCCATGTAATGGGAAATTGCAAAAAAATGACATTCCAAGTTTAAGGAATGTGTGTCCAACGGAAGTAACTACGAGTTGAAAAACGGGTCAAAAGTACAGTAATTTTTTGATTGGATTTCTCTTGATAAGAAACACCAACCAGTTTTAAACGTGATTGTTTCATATATTTCGTTACTGTTGTTTAACACAATGAGTCTTACACGTCATATAGCATGAATGCTTCCAAAGCCAACCATTTCCTGTAGCACTGGTGTACAGTATGTTAATTTCCTGTAGTTGGTTTGTGGCCAACGTTGAATGAAATAACATGCTTTCTGTAATTTTGCCTCAACTGCTGTTCAATATAAGAATTTATAGGGATTTGCACCGATCTTTCGAAGCTTTTACCAAAGTTAAAATGTTAAATTGTCTTGTTAACACGAATTTTGCTTGAACGAATCTTATAGGTCTGAGGAGAGGGTGATAGCACAAATTAATGGTGGAATCAACTTTGTCAAGTGTAAGGAAAATAAATGCTCACAAATCTTTGTTAACGACACATTGGGACCTCCCCATACTTTAACAGCAAAAACCAAATTTTATTTTTATGTTGGAGTACAACTCTTACGAACGATTCAATACGTTGCTATTCTCATTCATATAAATCCCGAGAAAACTCGGTTTTACTTTTGGCACGTTGTTAAACTACTTCTCTTCACAAAACATCAGTTATTTCGAAAATGAAGCAAAAAGATGTAGATTAAGTGAACAACCTTTCACGCGAAAATGAAATGGAGGCAATCACAAGTACGTATATACAGTAGTGCAAGCTACCACAACAGCACAGAAAAAACTAAAGTCCACCCTAAAACTTTAATCAGAGTATATTTGATGCAAACTTTAAAGCGATTCCAAATTTGTATCACGTCTTTTGTTTTTGAGTCAGATAAGATCTCATAATTGCTAACCCGGTCGTCAGTTCATTTTGCGAACTGCGAAACAAGATATTCGAGATCTTCTTTTCAGATTAACTGCTTTTCCCAAGCATTTTTTTGAACCGACCATTTTATATTAAAAAGATTCGATTTCTGGTTTCGCGACTGCTTTCAAAGATACATTGCCGCAATTGTTGCGGTGGTTTGTACAAATCTATCATACGAAGAAAGTGAAGAACCACACAAAGCATTTAAATAAGTAAGGGTTGATTCACTGCCAGGGGTGGATCCAGCCAATAAGTATGTGGGGGACGATTTCAGTAATATTTAGCAGTCAAGTCTCATTACGGCTTCGCTACTGCAAGAGAGATGTAGTATACTTTACAACACTGCTGTGGAAAAACAATGGAAAGCAAAATGGCTTTATATCGCGAATGTTGTTTTTCGATTTGTACAAAATCTTGGTAAAAAAGTTACTTTGGTAGGTTTTAGGGGGGGCGATCCGCCCCAATCGCGCCCCCTGGATCCGCCACTGTTTACAACAAAGCTATGTTTCAACGATAACCGTTTTTACATTGAGGTCGGGTACGCAAAAGCTTGTTTAGACACAAACATTATTATACAATAATTCGACCAGTGGTTCTTAACGGGATTGGCAGTGAACTGGGGGACTCCTGAAAGAATTCTATGGTGTTTTCTGAAGTATACAGCTTATGCGCCTTATCATAATAGTATTTGCTCTTTTATCGTGCGCTTCCTTCGTAGGTTGCGCAGACGAGGATACCCAAGCCAATATCTTTAGGAATTGGACCCCCTGAGTTGGAAAGGATAAGAACCACTGCATTGGACTGTTCCACAATATAAATTTTACATTCAAACGATCCATAGATTTACTTTATGGACAAAACTAATGTGAAAACCATAATTTGGTCATAGCTCATCTTCTGTTACGGATTTTTGATGATGTGAAACATCACAGCATTATAACCCAGTTGTTTATTCCTTTTCAAGCCGTGACTGCAACAAACGATACATTGGAGAAACCAAAAGAAGCCTTGAAACCCGCCAAAGAGAGCATAAAGCGAACGTAAAAAACAAACGCTTTGACAAAAGTACCCTAACACAACATCAGTTCGATTTAGATTACAGAATGGACTGGGAAGATGTAAAAGTTCTGTACTTTGAATCAAACTATCACACACGTCGGTTTATTGAATCTTTTTACATTGATAGCGACGAAACACAATGAATGGATAAGTTTTCTGACATTTGCCGGTTCATGCGACAACTGTGTATATATATTTATTTATAAATAAATATTTATAAAACTTATTTATAAAACAGTAGGCTAAGGTGGGGTACAGTCGACCCTTTTTTGTGTTTTCAACCACTGCTACTTTATTTCAAGTCCAAACAAGCTCAAAATTTGTCACACAATAAAGCAACTCTATATACACAATATCATGCCAAAACATGAAAGCAACGCCCTTCAGAAAAAAATTTACAATCAATTTAAAAAGGGTACTTTTTTTGTCGAGTGTGCCCCATGCATGGGGCACACTCGACATGAGCATGGGGTACACCTGACCGGTCAGTAAAAAGTTGTGTTGCATGCATTGCATAATGTTCATGTGATATCCCATGTAAAGTAGGCACTTCCTGACTGCCTCTTCACTTTTTTCACATTCTAATTACCCACTATCACTGCATGGCAAACAAATTTGTATGATTACCAAACATTAAATGAAACCAATGCAATATGCTGAAATTCATGCTTTACCATACAAATATAATGTGCCTCCAAGCACATAATGAACCTAAAAATGCTCATAGATTAGAATTATTCTGTACTGCATTCCAATATAACCCCTCAAGCTTTGCCTTGTTTAGACTGACCTAGTCGCAATGTGTCGATTGTGCCCCATATTTTTTGTCAGATGTGTCCCATGCATATCTAAAAAATAAAATGAAAAAGTACCAACTCCACTTAAAAAGAATTTAAAATCTGGCATTATTAACTAATGTTGCACTGCCCTGACTACAACGTCAGAAAAATTCAGAACACAAGATGCTGATTAACGTGGGCAAAACCCAAATCAATTTGCGATTTTATAAATTACTTTTGGGTAGCAAAAACACAACTTTCTCTGTAACTCGTAACAACGGCTGCCTATCAACGAAAAATTCACTTTAGTGCTACGGCTGGCATGAGACTAAATCACCATAAAAACTTTAAAGTTCAGCGTTTTCAACTTTTTCAATAAATCAAAAAAGACGACTGTGCCTCTAGTCCTACTGTGCCCCACCTTCCCCTACATATAATATTGACTCTTGCACAGTATACAGCAGTGGTTCCCAAACTGGATGTAAATCACCCCTCGGGGTTAATATGCAACTTTTCGGGGGGTGACGTAAAACCAAAACCACATTGTTTTTTTGTATTATGAGCGATCACTGCAAAATAAATTTTCTACCTGAAATGCGAACATATTTATTGAGGGTAATAAGACAGAATCGATATCTTGATGTAGGTAGCGGCTCGAACAAGTTTGGGAACCACTGGTATACAGTAAGATTTTATAAATAAAGCACAGTAAATGTTTATAGATAATATTTCATCCTGCTGTCTACCGTTCGGTTCTTCTTATTGTTGCTTTCAAACGTCCTAACCTGTTAATCAACGCTCACCACCTTCTGAGTTCTTATCAACACGATGCCACCTGGAGCGCACACAGTTTATAACACCCGTGTAAAAAAATTTAAAATGTTGGAAACCACGGAAAACCGTTTAGATATTTCTAGCTTTGGACATTGATCAGTTTTTACAAAAATGCAAGTATGCCATGATAGCGCCATGAGCGTCTTCAAGTAAAAGATCAGCATTGGGTTTGTACAGTACTTCGTTGCGAAGGCATCCAAGCGCATTTCTCTCGGATATTGTAAATTACAAAAAGTCTGTGTATTCAAGCAATTAGTCTCCACAAAACTGAAGCAGTCGAACCAATCAGCTAATTTCTGTTTGATAGGAAATCGATTTCACGTAGCTCTATGCATTTTCAGTCCTGAAATCTGCAAGTAATTGTTAACGGGTTAAGTGCTGAAGATAAAAGCAAAGAATGCAAACAAAAACCCTCGGAGGACTAGAAATATCTCACAGTTTTGTATACCTTGTAACGAGTCATGAATAGGTGGTTTATAGTTGTCTTGAAACACTGTAGGCCTATAGTGCGCGATCAGGCCCACATGAACACATAGTTGGCACATGCCAGGTTTGATTCACGAAATTTCTGAGTTCTTCTAGAGAGTACTTCATGATTAATTTTTTCTCTGATCAATAAAACTGATTAAACTCTGCGAAACATCACCAAAAAAGCTTTAGTCTTCTTTTTTCTTGAAATGTTTTATTGCGTAACATATTCCTATGCAATAACTTTATTCATGAAGTATCATCAGGGGTTTGTTAAAATTTACTCATGTGCTAATGGTGCATTTTCCAAAAACATTTCAGTGGATGGCAACGGTCGCTTTATGACAAAAACAATAGATCGAAGTCAATGGTTGACGTCACATCCGATTCTCAACTACCAATGAGAAGAAGCCGATCTTTTTCTGTCGGAAGCGGAGAATTATGTCGCAGTCGTGGGAATACGTCACCAACTGCGTCAGAATGGTCTGTGAGGACTGCTCCGCAAATGAGAGGGAACTTTGATGATCACAGGTCCTTTGGTCGACCATCGTCTGTGGCGTCACTTCCTGTTAGCTCGTCTAACCGGATGTTACGTCGATCGGCATCGCAACCAAACTTAAGCAAAACTGGGACATACCCTCAAGGCATACTTAAGCGTAATGGTTCTTTTCTTGATGACATATTGGTTGATGACCGGAATCAAATGCTGCGAACAAACTCCAGAGGTTTTAACAATCCGCTCAGCGACTATCACCAGCAGGTAAGATGAAAACGTAAAGCAACGTTGGCCATGTTTGACTGCACCACACCCACCACAAGTTTTTTTCAAAGTAATTAAACTTGTTTATGCCAAAGCACTGGTGATGTCAACAAACAAAGATCCATTTCAAACTGCAAGAAAATGCAATAGCTTGTGTATTTGTTTGATTCGTTTCTCTGCGTATTCAGCATGTGACATATGGATTGCATCAGCCATCCGTTATTCCGTTTCATTTCCGAAAAGGGCGCTCAGCTGATTTGCAACTTTTGCCAAACGTATTTTAGTAAAAGTTTTGTTTCCACCATACAATGACAACGTTAGATAAACAGCTTCAGTAACAACCTTCAGCAACAACACGCCCTGGCAATGTTCGCGAACATTATTTGCTAAGAAAATTTCTGGGCATCTCCCAAATATTGGCAAAAGCGTAATGTCATGCCTTATGACTCTCAACTTTTGATCCGAGTTTTCTTCCAAATATCTCCATGTTCAGTCTGGTACTTGGCAACAAACATCCTGACAGGTTAACTAGTTTGTGCTTAGTCATGAGCACTGTTTGTTGACAAACAACGAGTTTTCACACATGCTGCGGTGCATGTTGTTCGTGTTATCTCAAATAACTGACTCAAACTGAGTGAATTTCTAAAATGTGCTTTGAGCTTATCTCTCTGTCTTATCTCTTAAGACAGTTGGGGTGACCTAATGTATATCTTTGCAATTTCTTGTCGTGCTCAGTAGTTCCTGCTACATCCATTCTTTGGCCCTTTAAAGACCACAAAGCCACTTTTATGGTTTGAACTTTGTCCACTCATCACTTGCCGACCAACAGAGCTAGAGAGCTGTTGAGACATCGTACAGAAGGAGCAAATCCTAGCTTTGATTTAAAAATATCCAGGCACTTTTGGGTTTAAGCTTCTTTATGTGAGGCCACGACTGGGGAGGTTAGGGAAATTTTGGATAACGTAATCAGGACCTGAAAAAAATGAAAATTGCAAATTGCCCATTTTTTCCTTAAAAACAAACTAGACGAAAATCCACATTTTTAGAATCTTCTAGATCTCGGCGATTAAGCAGTTAATTATTGTTTCAACATTTAAGGCGAGCATATAAAAAAGCATTGACCTAAGAATGCAAAATCAAGTTTAAACAATGGTATTTGCTTTGACAGACTCTATTTGAATAAGAGCTGATGATGCGCCAAATAAGATCTTAGTGTCTGATTCTTTGCTGGGAAATAATTTCTTTCAATAGACAGCAATTTTTTTCTATCTTTGAGGTAAATTTCGATCGAAAACGAAGTAGTTTGGGGCATATATACTAGATACCTCTATGCACCTTGCCTCCGACATCTAAGTAAAATCTGTCCTTAGATGAGGGGTCTTAAACTCAAATTGTTCCGAGGGCCAAATGAGGACTCAAAAGTAACCTGAGGGCCGCATTTTAACGCTGCCACAAAAATGGCGGTACCTGAAACTCACGAGAAACAGGTTTTGCATCTTATTTCCTGCGAAAGGTGTCATGAGTTACAAGCAAATCATTCCTAGCGGTCTCTTTGTTCGCTAAGGTACTTGTCGCCCGACAGCCGAGCACTTGAAAAAAACGGTGAGGTGGTGAATAAACCAAATAACTTTAATGTTAATTATTTGAAAATTTCTTAAAAGCATAGCGGGCCACACAAAACGCCCTCGTGGGCCGCGTGTTTGAGCCCCTGTCTTAAATACTTCTGTTCTTGCATCAGTTTTTTCTTGACTTTTCGATTTTGTGCTCTACTAGGAATTTTTTTGTTGGACTTGTTGGACATAAAATCACAGCTGCAATATCATTTACAAATATATCGTAGAGTTGTATACAGTATCTTACAAAACGTAATATATTTGTGATAATATGTTCAAACATGAGTGAATTTGAAGCATTGCTGTGAAGCAGGATTTAACAAAAAATTGCTTGCACAAGCACACAACTTAATAAGGGGGGACACACGGCATATCAAAAAAAGGTGGCTGGGCACCAAAAGTACCTCAGTTATGAAAGGTGTCTCATTTACCTCAGGGGAAGTGTGGGACCGACGAGACAGTGGGACCGAATGAACACTTGAATACTGCGCCACCTATTCACGCTGTTAACTTGAAATTTGTGTGTGAAAGCGAGATTGCTTTCACCTTCCTTTTTCTGCGAAGGAAGAAAACGTGCTAGTGTAGGTTTTGAATTTATGCAGATTTTTTGGTTTTTAGAGTGCAAATCGTTCTTGCCAGGATCCACTTCCTAAGATGTTATGGAATGCATGAGCTGGGTTTAATGCTTTGATAATAATTTGCTTGGGAAAGAGTTTATTTTGCTGTTATGTTGGTTTTATCAGCCTCATTAACTCAACTATACTTTCCTTCCGTTATTGATTTTGTAAAGCGTTTCGATCAGGGTACCAATGGAACGATCTGTTCCATCTGTTCCATTGGTCCTTTGCTTATTCTCGACATGCTTGTCATGCAGAATTATGCACACATTTCAAACAAAAACAACAATAGGGGTTGTTTTCTAAAGACAACCACAGGGCGTTTAGAGATATTCATGAAAAGACATACAGATTCAGACAAGCACCCAAAGCGTGTGGAATTCCCACATGATGAAGAAAACGACTTTGAAATAAGTTACATGCGACGGTCTACAAAAATCAAGAATAGATTCATTTTTCCAGACTTGGTAGAGGAAGCTTCTAGCTTCCATATCTAAGCATGATATTCAAAAGGTCCTACCTCCACCTAAACCAGTTACCCAAACCATAAGGCTCTGTGGTGTCTTTAAATCTACAGCAGAAATGTCCTTAATCTAAGAAAGACATTTGCTTGATTTGACTGACTTTCGATTTTTAGGCGTTGTTTTCAAAAGGGTTTTGTAATTAACTTTCATTTTTTAGTTCCCGCGTCACATTAGCTTGTTTAAAAAGCCTTTTTTCTTCTGTTTTTCGAACTTTTTCTGCAGAATGCGTGTGGACTTAGTCTCATGATTATGCATGGGTAATTTCATTGCTTTTCTGCGTGTTGGTATGAGTTTTAACAAATGAAAATGGTGACACCATGAACTGGTAGGTGTACTTGCACAATAAAGACGTTTAAAGAGCATTTGTACTTTTTCTCTATGGGCAGTGTCAATTTTTTACTCGTAGTGACCTGTTGTTCAAAGGTCCCGAGTGGTGTTTTTTCGGTCCCAAGGGGTGGGACGAATGGAACAAATTATCAACAATTTAAAATGTACAAAGCTACGGAAGGGCGTCTTTGATCTGAACAGTTTTTTCAGAGTTAGTTAATCGAAGACCTATCTATATAATAAAACAAACACCAAACAATTTGGAGTAAAGTAGTGCGAAATATTGCCGAAAAGCAAAATCCCTGCCGTAGGTCCCACACTTCCCCTACACCGAAAAGCTGTATGCTTGCAAACTGTAGTTATAGCAAAAGGAATGAGAATCAGTTTACAATGAAACAGTTGGTGAAAAGCTGTTATCGAAGTCATAATACTGATGAAAACATCACAGTAGCGATTTCGTCTGATTAACCAAACATGAGTTGAATTCCACATCCAACCAATAACCTTTCAGTGGAAGCTAATCTACTACATTTCCTTTAACATGGTTATTATTTGCTTGTACAGTAACTGAGCTACCACCTGTCAGCCACAGGAACCTGAGGGTAGAGATGAAAAAGCCTCGATTTTCTGATCTCTATGTTTGATATTAGACAAGCACATGATATAATGTACTTCGTATTATTAGTTTTGTGGGAATCCCATGGAATAGGATAGAAAAAGTGTTACATGTACACGCCTGCATAACCACGCTGGCCAATTCTTACGCTAATCCGATCCAACGATGACAACACGTCTTATTTTTCAGAACCCATCTAGACCTCCTTCCCGATCACAGACAAATTATGAGCCATATCACCATCCAGGATCGATATCTTATCAAGGGCAATACAACCAGGCATACGAGGACCCGATCTACTCAATCTCACAAGCACCTGAGATATACAGGAACGACTGGAGAGCTGCGTATCCCTCCAGCTACGACCCGTACGCTGCGAATTATTGGAACGATGGGCGAAGTGGATACGTATATGGCGCTTATTAGCCGCATTGAAGTGGCCAGATTGTGGTTACTGTTATTGCGGCTTTGGACTGCATGCTAAGCTTGTTTATGAGCGCCAAGCATGCATGTGAAATGACATACAGCAGGGGTGGCCAAACTGCGGCTCGCCAGCCGCATGCAAAGGTTCGAAGAACCGCATGCGGCTCTTTGAGCTTTCCGAAAAATTATATATTTGTTTATTTCTTATTTCTATTGCAAAGTGTAGAAATATTGAAAAGTGATACTGTGGTAGCTAGTGTGTCGTACAGTATTACTTTTGCAAGTTGTTCCAAAGAGAATTATGATGTCACAGACGCGTATATTGCAAACAAAAACGTGTTATCAGATTTTTATGTTGCGTTTCTTTGTGACTTGGGTTTTACGATATGCGGCTCAAACGTACAGCAGGTTTGACCACCCCTGGCATATAAAGATGTCTGCTGCCAGTGGAACTCCCTGAGCACTACTTGCTTTTAAGTTCACTTTGTTTAATTTTGCATTTGCATTTCGTCCAATCAATCATGATAGGAAAGCAACAGCTTGTTGCCTTGTTTGTACTCAATGTGGGCAAAGGTGAATACCACAAGATTTACATACAAAAAAATACGTGCCAGACAAATTTTGCATGAATCACTGAGTAATAAAAACAACTTTTACCAAAGCTACGCAAGTATTTTCTGCTACCTGTCAAACAAAATTAAGAATCACTCACGTTAATTAACAGAATATGTATTTCGCGTATTAACTTGGTATTCTGAAAGCTCTTATCTCTATAGGATCTTCCCAGCAAAAGTTGGTTTATCTAAATCTGTTCAATGGAACTTTTTTTTATTTTGTTTTTCTTTTTTAAAAGTATTGATCTTTCGGACAAATATTTCACTACTTTTATGACATTTAATTGTCTTAATTTTTGTGATGCAACTGATCTACCGGCAAGCATTACGAAACTGCAAGGCATACGTTGTGCTTCATGCATCACTGACTGTGATGTAAACAATATCAATGGTCTTAGATGTACAAACTTTTTGCTCACTATTCTGTCAAATGTCTGATCAACTCATAAGCTTGTGTTTTCTCTGAAACACTGACAGCACATGAAACAAAAACGTTAGTCCTGATCCACCGAAAAACTTACAGTGGATGCGAGGTTCGCATCAAATTTATGTGGTACGTGCCCCCCTCGTTCACATACGTACTGCATTGTAAGCCAATATACTTTGTTTTATTTGATACAAACTTCTGGTTGCGATACAAACTTTACTTTAATCCTAGAAGAATTTTTGAAACAGATGATACGAAAATGAAAAACATACGTTCCACTATAGTTTGAGCGGTTTCTGCTTCAAATAAGCACTGGAAATTTTGTCCAGGGTGAGGATCCTTTGAAGCCATCTTAAACTGTACAAGCATTGAGTAGAAATGGCGTGCTATTCTCAAACAAAGAATGTTGGCCAATCCACAACCTTTGCACTAAAACGGTCTTAATCAGAGGTTTCAGTGCGAAGTTTCAACAAAAAACGTTGTGAACAACACAGAACTAGAGTTGAACTATTATCTTGTACTTTACAACCAGCGAAACAACTGCTAACGATATATTTGACTGTACAATCGTCTAACAAATGCCATTAAAATAATAATTAAAAGTGATATCCACAAAATAACAAACGGGTTTGTCAAACATAACATCACCACCAGGTCAAACGCATTCTGACAAAATGTACTTAAAGCTGCGAATGTGAATCAAGGAAATTGAGTGCTAGCTGATGTGTTTCATTCATTCATGCATTAGGTAATACACCAGTATGTCAGCCAGTGTTTTTCCAACAACTAACGTGGTTTCAACGGTGATTTGATCTTTGCTTACATTTGCATTTTTTTTAAATGTGGTAGTTTATTAACTATCCACTGACTTATGTTTAAACTTTGACAAGTGTTCTGCTGCAGTTCCATAGACAAGTCTTCATTACATGTCTAGTGTTTTCCAAGTATACTTCGTTTTCATTCAGTTACATTTCAGTGCTTTTCACAAAATAAAACGTCTGTACCTTTCTTTTCAACAACTTCAATGGTACTGGAACTTTAAAATTTCTTACCAGCGTGAGAAAGTTGAAAGGAAGTGTTGTTTACCTGCACCAGAGCTCTGTATTGCTTCTTCGGTGGTGGTGTAACACAGTTATTGCTGCAAAATAAAGTCAGGTTTCCAAAAATGTAAAATGATTCAAGCATAACGTTATTTACAAAGTGATTTGACTAAAGTCCGGTCGTATTTTGGGCAAAAAACGGCCTCTGATTCATGTTAGCAAGAAAAATATTTTTAAGCAATCCGACGCCATAACTATATGTAAAAGGTACCCTCTGCTTTTCCTGAAACACACCCACCCACTTTGATTACAAAACTTTATCGTTTTCACAGTGTTCCTCAAAATTGTCAAACAATGACTGTGATGCCGGGTTTTGTTGATTTGCAAAAACAAAAAAAGCTACAGACCAGCAGGTTTCATAATCTCTTGAACTTTCAGCGTCACCTGACTTAGCATCAAGCTTCAGAACAGCAAAATAACACCGCAGCAGATGCGCTGCTGTGCGGTTTTATGTATTTTCAATAATTCTGCGTGGACGCGATCGCCTCTCGTCGTCGGTTATCCAGATGAAGATGATACAGTCTGACAGATGTACTGTTTGGTCATGGCAAAAAATTCATTTATTAAAATTCACTCATTCACACAAGCAAAAGCTATAGAACTCTCTCTGTTAGGATTCCTTGACCTTTCACCGAAAAAAGTGTATTATCATCCACCATGTTTCGAGCCGAAATTTCACCAAAACACAAAATAGGTCTGCGTTTGTGAAAAACTTGCTTGATCTTTGCGCAAGTTCTGATTTCGAAATAGGGGTCATGACCCCACGGCTCTCCTGTTGGCGCTTATGGTTTAAAGTGAGTCAAGTGCATGTGGAACACCCTGTACAGAAATTGATAGCAATAAGCTACCAAACTGACGGCAAAAAACAAACGGTTGAACTTTCAACTCCCAACAATGGCACCCCCGTTGACGAGGCTCTTACTGTCTATCCAGTTCATACAGACTATGAAGAGGAGTGGCGAAAGAATACACCCTTGTCGGAGTCCAATACCCATTGTGAACAGTTGTGATTTAACTCCGCTGACATGGACACAACTTTCTGGGCAGGAATACAGTGAATGGAGCAGTAGCAAATGGCCGCCGACAACGTACTCCCATAAAACTCAGCAACGTTTTTCACCTGGACCCCATTCGTACGCATATTTGAGTTCGACAAAACATGTGTAGACGTCTTTGGCATAGGCTACTCCCAAGAGTTCTAGAAAATCCAGCTTTGGTTTTCTTGTTTCCTGGCATTTTTTTAAAGTCACTGGGCATAAATATTTCCTGGGAGGCTAAACAGGGGTATGCCCCGATAGTTATATTTTCTACTCGTCTCCCTTCTTGTGCATGGGCAGGATCACTCGGGTTTTTCAAGCTTTCGGTGCCATTCCAGAAGGCCAGTTACCTGTTAAATCTTTTGGTGATTCTTCCAGGTTACCTTTGTTCATGATTTAAACTTTTAAATCATGTCTGCTGTGCACAACGCGTCAAATTTAAACTAACAAACTATGTTCGATTCTCGGCCGGGTCACACCTAAGTTGAAAAATGGTGTCAACGCTTTCTCAACCACTTAGACGTGCGGATTCGGGAACCTTGTGTTGGATGTTGGTTGCAGATCGTGTGCTGCAGGCCCGTTGCTAGGTTTTTTGGTTTGGGGGCAAGGTGTTTTTTGGGGGGCACTGCTCCCGAATGCCGTCCATGGCTGCAGGTCTGGTGTGCTGAAATGCATTGTATTGAAGAAAGTACTTGTGACGTTGTTGGGACTTTTCGGCACGCAGTCATTCGGGGCCCTCCGCAGTGGTTCGGCGCCCGGGGAATTGTACCCCCTTGCCCCCCCTCGTTACGCCCCTGCGTGCAGGTACTTACTCCCACCCAGTGTCGCCGCTGTGATCAGCGTCGCATCGGACTGTTGCTATCTTCAACATCAGATAACATCAGATTTTTACGTTACAGTTTCGTAAAATGTAAATGCTTTTATTAACAAACGTAAAAAAGCGCGATAACCCATGTTGACTCCGGAATGGAGCTAAATATCGTCGTTACGTGGAAAATTCGTTTATAAGTTACGTAAAATATTATTCTCAACGCAGTGAAGAAAACTTCTTCAGTTTAGAACGATAACCAAACACACATGAGGGCGGGAAACTGATGAAAGAAACTTAACAATTATGAATCTAACTTTTTTTCGTCCTAAGGAAATGTGGTAAACAAAAAGAACAGCTCAATGAACATCAGATTTGTCGCCAAAACTTGAGACATAAGAATTTCTCTGAAAACATCAGAGCTGATGTTAAAACATCAGAAGGGGCAACATTCTAAACAACGCCGGAACATAGCGCTCGAAATAGTCGCACACTCACAAAAGCGAAGAATCCTGAATACGCCAGACCGAACAATTCTTCTGGCTAAGGGTAAGAAACAGCCAAAAAGTTCAACTTCTTCTGAAAAGCAAAAATGAAACCTTAACAAGCACGAAAACTCAAATTTCACCAATGATCCGCACCCGGGCCGCGCGTCCCATGCTAAGGCAACCCAATGTTTGAAAGGGGACCATTTGAAAGAATGGGGTGTAATGGCGGACATAGGCTTCCTCCGGTAAATTGGAGTTCAATTTTTAAAGAAAAAAATCCACATTTTCCTTGAGGCCATTGCGGTTTTGGAGATGATTATGTCAGACATGGCCTAAAACAGGTCTTTTACGCGAGGATGCGAAACTACTTCTAGATCCACTGTTTTATTGATGGAAAGAAAAGCTTCAGGTGTGGTGCTGCCTGTGACCAGCAGTACAGTATTCACCAAGGAAAGGAAAATAGCTACGTGGTCTGTTCGGCTGGTTGAGCATAGATCTCAAATATACAACTGTAGAATACTGACGTTAATTTCTCCAGTGGACAACCACCTCAATAATTTTCAATATAATCGTGTCACATCCCACTGGCGAAAAGCAATGGATTGCGCTGGTTTTCTTTCATTGCTCCCGGCGAAGCTTACATAAAATTATTTGCGGGTTCATGCAGGAGTGGTTTTGCGATGAACTCCAGAGTTGCTGTCTCTAGCATCACTTAGCGGATAATACGGAACATATCAAGTTGCAAAATCCTTGGACTGGCACGGAAGCTGGCTTGGTCGTCACTCGCAGTGATTGTGAGGGAACAATGGCGTCGAGCTGCGGACCTTTCCACGATGAAGCGCTTCGGCGACAAAGGGTGGTTGACAAGAAACGCGAGGCTCTCAGGCGAATGGCTGAGAGGAAGGTATTTAAGATGAAATATTTGGGTAGATAACGCTAGAGAATGTGTTTTGCTCCATAAAACCTAAGGTGTCTTTATCGATAACGAACTTTGGCAAATTTTGAAGATTGTTTTAATATCTTGTAGTGAAGTAAAGCTTTGTCAAATAAATTAAAATACCATCAAAGGCGTCTTACGACGATATATTGTTGAAAAGCAGTTGAAAACAAACAACCGGTTGCAAAAAAATAATTTCATTAAGAAATGTCCAAATTTACAATTTCCGGAAGAAGAAAATCTGTTCATGATGTTGATGAATGAGACCGTTTTTTGCGAGTCTTACTGATAATTTTGTGTGAGATCAAAATGCAGTGCTGTAATGCGAAAAGACACATGACCTTGTGAAAATTTGGGAAAAGTTTTGTGTTCCATCCAAAATAGAACAAAAAGCAAGCTTCCGCGAATTGAACACTTAAATATTTAAAAGTCGGAAGCGAATAACTAGAATGTATTGCTTTCAGCGAAACAGCTCTTTGGGAGATTTTAATGCTAACCACGCATTTTATGTTACATGGAATTCAGAACAATTGCAAAAACAAATCTGAATTTGACAAAGTTGCATTTTCTTGAGATCGATCTCAGACTGTTGGCGATACATGTTATAGTTGCATTTAAAAATAGAAATTAAAGTTGCATTAAAATAGAAATAGCATTCCCAAGTGGGAGCGTTCTTTGACAGGTACAATCCACCTTATCCTGCTCACAGTCATAAACATATACATGAAAAGATTTTTATCTTCTTTTGTTTCACATAATGAGTACCACTGGCATGTTAGGCGTGTCACATTTGTTTCCGTAACAATGTTCTTTATGTCCATAACAATGGCGGGGCGTGCTTGCTTTGTGTTGATCATCAATGCGACAAACCACCAAGACATATGATCCGCTATCACGTGACAATGCGGGGGAACAACTTGGAGATGCTGCTTTTACAAGAAATCGAGAAGGCAGTGTTTATTTTGTCGATAATTGTGACAAAACACTCGGCTGCTGCTTCGATCAAAGTTTTAAGGAAAACATTTTCGCAAATAAGCCTTTGTTCATCGCTGCCGGAAAAACACTTTAGTAAAAGTTGACAGAAAAGTTTGGGTTAAATAGCATTAAAGACGCTTGAGAGGCGTCTTTTCGCCAGTTGTTACCTAAACACGACACAGTTGCAGCAACGTGAAAAACCTACAGAGATTCATAAAACCAGACCTTTTCAAAGTTTTTTTTCTCAAAACTCCGATTTTGCGAAGCTTCAACAAATGCTAGCTTAGCCCTTACATTTACAGCGAGGGTCGGTTTGGCTGCGACAAAAATGCTTTTCAACATTTTGTACTTGATGCTGGATCGCTTTGGACGGCTGTGAACCCTGATAATGTTCACTTATAAATAAGTTTATTTGGATATCTAAGTGTGGTCTGAATATTGAATTTACGGCAATAGAGAAAGCATGTTTTTTGCTATAACAGGGCAGTTTTGCAAATGTAAAGTTTATTTCAATTTCTTTTTCAAACTGAGATTCTTCCCAAATGCATCGTAAAAGCACGTTTTCGCAAACTCTGTTGAAAAAGTCATGTGACTTTGTGGTTGTTACCAGGGACACTAAACAAAACTCAGCAATTCATTGGGTTCTGGATCCCTTTACTTTTGTCTTAATACATAAAAAGTAGATTGTTCGTAAGAAATCAATTGAACTATGTAAGTGCATAACAAATTTGACTATTTAAGATTTTTGAAAGCTCTCGATTTACTCTGAAAACCCACGAGGAATCAGCCGACTGGGCTCTGCTTTCTTCTTTTTGCGATGATTCAGACTTGCACATATCTATATTTAAGTAACTTCACTCCACCACGACGACTGAGTTGAATCCATTCGCAATTTTTTGCGAATAAAAAATCAAACGATGCATCCGCAAAGAAAAGAAAAATTGCGAATGGATTCAACTCAGTCGCCGTGGTGGAGACTAGTAACTATGTCAAATTGCTGATAACACCAAGAACCGAATGCATCATTTTATTATACAAAATTATAGATCTACTGTATACCTATAATTGATTTCTTATTTTTGAAGTGCAATGTTGATGCACGATGTAGCAAAGTCATTTAGATTTCATAACAAGCAAGACTGATCTATCGTTGCAGGAGGTGGAAGAGCGGATGCTGTTAGAAAAAGCCCGGCAAGATGAGGAGGAAAGGCAGAATCGACACAACCAAAAGTTAAAAGAGCTGCAGAAGCATTTAAGCGACGTACAGGATGATGGGAGGTATGGCAACGGCAAGATACCGCTTTTTGATTCTCACAGAGCTACTGCTTCGTCCAAAT